>MDTG01264112.1_pt1 | contig 12704 bp, 12 predicted proteins | sample 811421 | NCBI WGS metagenome assembly MDTG01 (sample SAMN05326645, study PRJNA326480) | marine metagenome | isolation source: seawater | place: Pacific Ocean: South East | collected 2011 | reverse complement strand
TTTTTGTAGCTGCAGCAAATCTTGACTCATCTCTATCTAATGGAGGTATTAAAAAAATTCCTTGTAAAAAAACAACTAATGATATTAAAACAATAAAAAATATTTTAATATCAGATAGTTTTAAATCTTTCATTATCAGAACCCGCTTTTTCAAATTAATCACATATTACTTTATGTATCAAAAATTCACCATAATTATTCCAATATACAATGAAAATGAATCTATTTTTAAATTGATCAAAGAAATTAATGTTGAACTTAGGAATGAAAAACCAGAAATTATAATTATAGATGATGGCAGCACAGATGAATTTTTTAAAAATTTTTCAACTCTTAACTTACCAAAGAACATTTTGGTTCAAAGGCATAAAAAAAATTTAGGTAAATGCTCAGCGATGTTGACTGGTATAAAGAAAGCTAAAAACGAAATCATTGTTTGTATTGATGGAGACGGACAAAATCCACCCTCAGAAATAAAAAAATTAGTCAAAACATGGTCTAGTTTAAAAAATTCATCAAAAAAATTCTTATTAATATGCGGTGAACGAATAAAAAGAGAAGACAATTTTTTAAAAAAAATATCTTCGAAATTAGCAAATAAATTTAGAAAATATTTGTTAAATGACCAATGTAATGATACAGCGTGTGCCCTAAAAGTTTTTTGTAAAAAGGACTATCTTTTAATCAAATATTTTAAAAATATGCACAGATATTTGCCAGCTTTATTTATAATGCACAATGGAAGGATTATAAATGTACCAGTTGAAGATAGACAGAGAGTATCAGGAAAGTCTAAATTTAATTTCCATAATAGGTTTTGGATAGGTATTATTGATTTAATAAAGGTATGGATTTTAATCAAAAAAAAGAGAGGTAAAAATGATTCTTACGGCTAAAATGTGGATTATTATTGGTTTTTTTGGGCAAGCTATATTTGCCTCAAGATTTTTGATTCAATGGATAGTAAGTGAAAGAGCTTCAAAAAGTATAATACCAAATATCTTTTGGTGGATTAGCATCTTAGGTAGTATTACACTTTTAAGTTACGCAATTCATAAAGAGGATCCGGTTTTTATTGTTGGACAATCCTGTGGGTTTTTAATTTATGCAAGAAACTTATATTTAATTAAAAAGAATAAAAATAGCAAAAAAAAATCAGATCCCTCGAAGATAATGAAAATTTAATGTGAATAAATATAATAAAATTCATGAATTTTTATTAATGAAATCAAAGAAATTTTCTGCGCTTCATAGTCTTATTAAATCCAATGGAGTTTTGTCAATTGAACGTGACGAAATTTCTTTTTTTGAATTCCTAGTAAAAACTATCATTTCTCAACAAATATCATCAAAAGCTGCAAATAGTATTTGGAAAAAAATTGTTGTTCAGTCAAAAAAATTGAACGTTGAAATCAATGAACTTTTTCGACGAAAAAATAGCGAAGAGATTCTCACTAAAATAGGAATTTCAGCACGAAAACTCGAATATTTAAAATATATAAACAAGGAAATATACAGTGGGAATCTCAGAGAAAAAGATCTCAAAAATTTAGGAATCAAAAATCTCAAAAAAATTCTCAAATCCTATAAAGGAATAGGAGACTGGACGTGTCACATGTTAGGTATATTTTATTTTGGCCAAACAAACATCTGGCCAAAAAGCGACTTAATAATTAATAAGTTTATTAAGACACTTAATAATGATAATCACAATTTGATTGACCTAGAAAAAGAATTTTCACCATATTTATCAATATTAGCAATTCATGTTTGGAAACATTTTGATTAAAAGAGTTCATTGAATTTAATTTCACTTAGATCAGTTTTGATACTTTTTGGCCAAGATATTTTCCCCATTTCATTGCATTTATCACATATCAGTTGCCACCTTGGATAATTCTCTCCACAAACACAATTCCATTCAGGAGCCTTATCTGGATTTTTTGGAAGATTTGGTATTTCTATTCTACTACTTTTTTCTTCAAGCTTTTTCCACAAATCAATGATCCTTTGATCCCAGTCTTCTACCCTTATTTTTTCTAAATAATTCTTTGTTTCCCCCCACAAAGATGCTTTATATGCACCATATGCAATAGCTAATTTAGTTTCATCGTGTTGAATAAACTTCATGAGTGTTTTTTTTAATAATTTGTATCTCCTTAAGTATAATTTTAGATCATCTTTTTCTGAGCTAAAGAATTGTTTTACAAAACCATGATATAGTAAATTATTCCAAGATTCGTCAAGTATTTGGATAGCCTTTTTTTCGTCATTATTTTTAACATAAAATTTAATGGACTCGGAAATGACAGGAATAAAATTTTTAAAATCTTGCCAGATATTTTCTGGACTAGCTCCAGATTTTACAAGAAAGCTAGCTCTGTTATTAGTTAATCTTTCATTATTCGCTTTAGTGTCTTCCAAAACCTTCGCAGCTTCTTGCCATTTACCATTTTTAGCTAATAGTCTTGATAAGTTCTCTCTAATCCATAGATTCTTGGGTTGAAGTTTAAATGCTTGTTCTAGATATTTAATAGCATTTTTATCATCTTTATCTTGTATGTAAATATTACTTAATCCCTTCATCCCTAAAAACTTTGCTTCAGGGATTTTTATTAACATCTCGTTATATTTTTTTGCCTCTTTTAAGTCATTTCTAAATAAAGAACTTTTTGATAAAATATATGATGTAAAGACTGAATTCCCTAAATATTTTTTTAATCTCCTAGCATTAAGGTCAATTTTTTTTAGATCGTTAGTTGCTATGCTTTTTGTTAGATCCGTTAAAACCTTATTACTTTGACTCAGTAAATTTAAAGTCTTTTTGGCTTTATATTCTTTTGGAATCGAGGTAATTTTTTTGTAACTTAAAGTTAATATCACTATAAAAAATAAAAGTAAGAAAAGTAAAATTACAAGAAAAAAAATTGAAGTTTCAATAAAATAATTTTTCCAAAGAATTTTTACCTGACCTGGAAAATTTGACAACCAAATAATCGGCACCAAAATAATTAAAATAAATAAAAAAAATCTTATAATTTTAAACATTAGGTTTTCAATAGACTCACTAAAATTTCTTCTTCTAACTTTTGAAAATTTTTGTTAAAAATCAAAAGTTCATTAATTTTATTGAGAAACAATTCAAGATCATAAGTTAAAGGTGAAGAAATCCCTTCAATATTGAGCTTAGCTCCTTCTAAATTATTCAATAACAACATGGATTTAGTTTTCATTAAAGAATTTGCTATCTCAATTTTTCCATCACCATTAATGTCTGAATAATCCCTCAAATCTTCGCCTTGGTTAATTTTTCTTATTTTAAAATTATCGTCTATAAAATTTTTTAAGTTTTTTTTAAAATTATCCTTAGACGTCATGACTTTCTGCCAACTTGAGTCTGAAAAAATTTGCTCTGAACCATTTATACTAGTTAAATTAAATTGCTGAACTAAGCTATCAAGCTCAGCCGCCAGCCCCTCATTGTTGAGAGGAACCCGATCAATTGATTCGAAAAATCTCAAGAGAGTTACAATATTTTTGTTTCCAGAAAAATATGATTTAAGAAATTCTAATTCTTTATTTATAAGATCATTCGAAAACAATTTTTTTTTTAGTAGCAATAAATTTAAATACGCTTTATTTGGTAATTCAATTTCTGATTCATAACTGAAATTAATATCATTTTGAGTTGATAAATTATTAAATTGTTTTTGTAAATTATTAATTTGAATCTCCAAATCATTTATTTTGTTTTTATTATCATTATTCTGTTCTTTGATAGCTTGATAATTTAAATCTCTTTCTCGAAATAAATCCTGAACTTCACTATTAGTTAAATATTCAATCTCACCACTTGACTTAGTCATTTTTGAAAACTCAGACTGATTATTGATAAAAAAAACATCCTTGAAAAAATTGAAAGACTTACCATTAATCAAAAAAAAATAGACTATTGTTAAAAATGTAATTATCAACAAAATCTTCCAATAAATAGATATTTTATTTTTGAATTCTGATTTCTCTAATTCTATAAAATCTGCATCTTTTGATTTTTTTTCATTTTTCATATCTTGGGTTCTTTCACTTTTTTTTGAAAGTTCAACAATACTTTTATAAAGCATAACTCATTTGGTTGGTCAGCTATAATAATTTTTTTAAATATTAAATCTCCTAAGTGTGGTTTTATAGATTTACTAAGTAAAATTAAAAATTTATTTTTACAGTCTTCTTTATAATTTTTTTTTTCAACAATCTCAAAAAAAGATTCTGCAGTTTTAGATGAAAAAATCGAGACTATGCCTCCCCTTTGTTTTATAAATTCCTCAAATATTTTTGGATTAAGGTTTTTTTTTTCCACCTTGTATGAAATTACTTTTTTATAACTACTACCTTGCTTTTTAAAAAAATTTTCTAAAGTATCTGAAGAAAAGTTAGATGTAGGGTGAAAGACTTTAAGTTTCTTGTGCTTAAAAATTTTGGAAAATGACCTTACTAAATCTATAGATCCACCATTAGATCTAATTACGTTTTTGTAGCCGAACTTTATTGTTTTCTCGTAAGTTCCTGGTCCTATTGTAATAACATCTTTATAATTTATCTTATTTTGATTAATTGATTGCAGGGAATTCCTGCTTGTAAAAATAATCAAATCATATTTAGTAAGATAATCTTTGTTTTTTATTTCCAAAAAATTAATATTGATTAAAGGAGCTAAATATAAAGAAAAATTATAATCTTTTAGTTTGCTTTCTAATTTTTTAGAATCATGCAGAGGTCTTGTTAATAATAACTTCATATAATGCAATTTTTAGAAACCTTTATTCCTAAATTATAACACCTTGTTTTACAGTTTTTAATTTCTAACAGACTTTTTCCAGTTTCTATTTCTTTTCCCTGTTGGTCAGATCCAAAATATCTAAATTTAATTTTTTTTTTCTTATTTTGATATAATATCTTTGCTATAGCTCCAACTGGTGTTTCGCATGATCCACCAAATCCCGCTAAAAAACTTCTTTCACATTCTACTTCAAGAGTTGTGTTTAAGTTTGAAATTTTTTTGATTATAGATATTAATTCTTTATCCTTCTCTCTCGCAACTATTGCAATAACTCCTTGTCCTATGGCAGGAACAAATAAATTACTACGGATTGGAGTAACGTCTTTAAATATGCCTAATCTTTTTAAACCGGCCATTGCTAATAAAATTCCGTCATATTCACCTCTATATAACTTTTTTATTCTAGTTTCTATATTTCCTCTTATAAGTTTTATTTTTAAATCAGGTCTTATTTTCTTAAGTTGTATCTCTCGTCTTATAGATGAAGAACCTATAATAGAATTACTTTTTAAGGATTTTAAATTCCTACCCTTTACACTTACAAGAGCATCTCTGTAATCTTCCCTTTTTAAGTACCCGGCAATTACCAATCCGTCAGGTAATCTGTAAGGTAAGTCTTTGAGCGAGTGAATAGCTAAATCAACATTGTTAGATAATTGTGCTTCATCTATTTCTTTGGTAAAAAGTCCTTTGTCTCCATACGCTGAGATTTTTTTTTCTAGATACTTGTCGCCAGAAGTTTTTATAAAAACTTCTTTGATATTTTTAGTATTTATTTTCTTATCTTTTTTAAATAGTTCTTCTTTAAATATTTTTACTTGCGTCCTTGCCAACAAACTGCCTCTTGAGCAAATTATTATTTTTTTTTGATAACTTAACATTTGTTAAAATATTATTACGATAGTATTCTAAAATCTATGGATAAATTAAAAGTATTTAATAATTATGTTAGTTCTAGGCATTGAAACTAGTTGTGATGAAACAGCAGTTTCATTAGTTAAAAAAAATGAACGGAAATTTGGCGGAGAAATTATCAGTGAAATAATACTTTCGCAAACAAAAAAGCATCAAATTTTTGGAGGAGTTGTCCCAGAAATTTCATCAAGAGAGCACTTACGGAGTCTTAAAAAAATAACACAATTTATTCTTAAAAAATCGAGGGTCAAGGTATCAGATATTGATGCAATAGCAGCAACCTGTGGGCCTGGTTTAAATGGAGGACTTCTTGTTGGTTCAAACTTTGCTAAGTCTTTGGCAATCGGAGCTAGCAAACCATTCTTTGCAATTAATCATCTTCAAGCTCATATTTTAGTTTCTAGAATTGAAAAGAAAATTGAATTTCCGTTCATTGTACTATTGATTTCTGGTGGCCATACACAGTTAATTATTGCTAAGGCTTTAAATAACTATGAAATAATTGGAGAAACTGTTGATGATGCTGTAGGAGAAGCTTTTGATAAAACAGCAAAAATTCTTGGACTAGGATATCCTGGAGGACCTAAAATTGAAATACTGGCGAGAAAGAGTAGGAAAAAAAATATTTTTTCACTTCCAAGACCCATGATTAAAAAAAAGAATTTAGACTTTTCGTTTTCTGGCTTAAAAACCGCTGTAAGAAGAAAAGTAGAAGAAACAAGTTCGAAAGAATTCACTTCTGATCTGGCTTACAGTTTTCAATTAGCTGTGAGTGAGTGTCTGATTAACAGATGTGATGGTGGGATAGATAAATTTTTAAAAATGTTTGGGAAGGGTTATTTTTTAATGGCTGGAGGTGTAGCTTCTAACAAATATTTAAGAAGAAAATTGATAGAACTTTGTGATAAGAAAGGTATGTTATTTTTCGCACCTGATCCTAAGTTATGCATGGATAATGCCTCAATGATAGCTTGGACTGCCATTGAAAAAATTATTAATGGGGAAAAAGGTGACTCGATAAAATTTTTACCGAATCCAAGATGGTCGATTGATGAGTTATAAGGATGTTGGAATTATTGGGAATGGATCTTGGGGTCTTGCGCTTTCGATAGCTCTTAATTCTTCAGGATGTGATGTCACAATTTTTGTAAATTCAGTAGAATCATTTTACGGGTTAAAAAAGGGAGAATCAAAATTTCTTCCTAATCAATTTTTACCCAAAGAGATAAAATTAACAACTGAGATAAAAGAACTTAGAAATTCAAGTTTAATATTAGTTGTCACTCCTTCGCAAATGGTGAGAAGAAATCTTTTAAATTTTAACAAAAATGTAACTTCCAACAAAACTTTTATATTGTGTTCTAAAGGTATTGAGCATGAATCTAACAAATTGATGACTGAAGTTTTTAAAGATATTTATCCTAATTCAAAACCATTTGTTCTATCAGGACCTAATTTCTCTGATGAAGTCTCAAAAAATCTCCCAACCGCTTTTGTGCTGTCAGGCGTTGACAAAAAAAAGTTAAAAAAAATAGGTAATGCTATATCAAATAAAAATTTCAGACCATATTTCAATACAGATATTATTGGAACACAAATAGGTGGATCCATGAAAAATATCATCGCAATCGCATGCGGAATTGTCAAAGGAAAAAAATTAGGAGAAAATGCCAAATCGTCAATCTTAACGCGCGGATTAAAAGAAATGATTGCCCTGGGAAAATGTTTAGGAGCAGAAGAAAAAACTTTTATGGGTTTATCAGGTCTTGGTGATTTAAATCTTTCTTGTAATTCAATAAAATCTAGAAACATGCTTTTAGGTTACAAATTAGGAAGTGGTTTAGCGTTAAGCGAGATTTACAAAGCAAAGAATCTTAATGAGGGTGTTGAATCATGCGCAGCAATTTGTAATTTAGCTAAATTTAATAAGGTTGAATTGCCTATTTGTAATGCTGTAAAAGAAGTTCTTGACGGAGAGTCAATATCTAATGTAATTTATAATTTGTTATCAAGACCGCTTCAATTCGAAATTTAAAAATGTTATATTCTATTTATTGTTATGATAAAAATGATTCATTAGAAAGAAGGAAGTCACTCAGACATGATCATATTTCCTATTTAAAAAGGTTTAAACAAAAAATAATTCTAGCTGGCCCATTATTAAATGAAAATGAAGAGCCTTTAGGCAGTCTATTAGTTTTAGATTTTTTAAGTAAACAAGAAGCTGAAATTTTTTCAAAAAACGATCCTTATTTTTTAGGTGGCCTATTTAAGAAGATTGAAATTTGCAAGTTTAGAAAAGTTTATTAAAAATAACTACTCATATGAATAAATTTTTAGATAAATATAACGTACCTTACGAGATAAAATCTAACGCTTCCATAACGTTCGACCAATACCTTTATTTATACAAAAAATCTATTGAAGATCCTGAAAACTTTTGGGCTGAACAAGCTGATACGATCTCTTGGATTAAAAAGTTTAAACAAGTAAAAAAATCTAGTTTCACTGGTGATATTGAAATTAAATGGTTTTTAGAGGGTAGTCTTAATGTAAGTTATAATTGCCTTGATCGTCACCTTAAAGATAAATCAGAAAAAATAGCAATAATTTGGGAAGGAGATAGTCCAGAGGAAAGCGAAAAAATAACTTACAGAGATTTATATGAAAGAGTTTGTAGGTTTTCAAACGCTTTAAAGGACATTGGAGTCAAAAAAGGTGATAGAGTAACTATTTATTTGCCAATGATTCCCGAGGCAGCTATTGCTATGTTATCCTGTGCGAGAATTGGAGCCATACATTCAGTAGTTTTTGGAGGGTTTTCTCCAGAATCTTTAAGAAATAGAATAATTGATTGCGAATCAAGTACAATAATAACTGCCAACGAAGGTCTAAGAGGAAATAAAAAGATACCTCTTTTGAAAAATGTGGAAGAGAGCATCAAAAATATAAATTTTGTGAAAAATGTTGTGATTGTTCAAAGAACAAATAATGAGAAGATTATAAAGAAAAATTATTATTATTATCACGAAATTATTAAAAATCAGCCAAAAACTTGCAAACCTGAAACACAATCATCTGAAGATCCTCTTTTTATTTTATATACATCGGGATCAACTGGAGCACCTAAAGGTGTTTTACATACAACGGCAGGATATTTACTTCACGCTTCACTCTCTCATAAATATATTTTTGATATTAAAAATAATGATATTTTTTGGTGTTCAGCTGATGTTGGCTGGGTTACTGGGCACTCTTATATTGTTTACGGACCTTTGTGTAACGGTTCGACTACTTTAATGTTTGAAGGAATACCTACTTATCCGACAGGATCAAGATTTTGGGAAGTAGTTGATAAACATAAAGTTACAATCTTTTACACAGCGCCAACTGCAATAAGAGCACTTATGGGACTGGGAGATAAATTTGTAAATTCCACGTCTAGAAACTCTCTTAGAATATTAGGCACAGTTGGTGAACCTATAAATCCAGAAGCTTGGAAATGGTATTATGAGAAAATAGGTAAAGAAAAATGTCCAATAGTTGACACATACTGGCAAACTGAAACTGGAGCTACGCTCATAGCACCATTTGCGAGCGCAACCCCTACTAAACCTGGTTCTGCCACTCTTCCGTTTTTTGGAATTCAACCGATGATTGTAGATAATGATGGTAATGAACTAAAGGGAGCATGTGAAGGAAATTTATGTATAATTGATTCTTGGCCAGGAATGATGAGAACTGTTTATAAAGATCATAAAAGATTTAAAAATACATATTTTTCAACGTTTAAAGGTAAATATTTTACAGGTGACGGCTGCAAAAGAGATAATGAAGGATATTATTGGATTACTGGAAGAGTTGATGATGTAATAAATGTTTCTGGACATAGGTTAGGAACTGCAGAGGTTGAGAGTGCTTTAGTTTTAAATCGGAAGGTTTCAGAGGCTGCAGTTGTCGGTTATCCGCATGAAATCAAAGGACAAGGTATATATGCTTATGTCACATTAATGTCAGGTGAGGAATATACAAGTGAACTAAAAAATGAACTACTTAATTGGGTAAGAAAAATTATTGGTCCTATTGCTACTCCTGATAAAATTCAATGGGCTCCGAATCTTCCTAAGACTAGGTCAGGAAAAATTATGAGAAGGATACTTAGAAAAATAGCAAGCGGTGAGGAAGATACTATTGGAGATATTTCAACTTTAAATGACCCGGATGTAGTGAAAGAACTTATTAATTCAAGGGGTACTTAGGGATTTAGAAATCATAGCATATGCCTTTTCTTTCCCAATCTCCATATCTAGTTGGTTCAAGACCTTTAGGGCCTCCTATTTCTTTTTTTTTATCAGTGCAGTTTTTTTTAAGTTTTAATTTTTTTTTTTGAATCATACAGGATACATAATATATTCATAGAAAAAATCAACTTTATTAGGTTAAATTTGAAAATCTGTACTAGAAAGATCTGTTTTGAAATTTTAAATGACTCTGATGAAAATTCAAAATTTGAAAAAATTATTAACAAAAATGAAAACTTCATAAGTTTGAATTCTAGAGACAAAGCTTTTGTAAAAGTTCTAATACTAACATTCTTTAGATGGAATCAATCAATTGAAAAAATAATTCAAAAATATTCCAAAAAAAAATCAGAGAAAAAGATACTTAATATTTTGCGAATAGCTATAACTCAGATATTGTTCATGCGTACTACAGACTATTCAGCAGTCAACATAAGCGTAAATCTATCCAAAAAATTTGGTTCAAGGATTTCTGGTTTTGTAAACGCGGTTCTGAGGCAAATATGCAGAGATAAAATCAAAATTCTTGACAATTGTAAAATTGAAGAAAATATACCAACCTGGATATTTGAAAATTGGAAAAAAAATTTCAATCTTAGTTCTGCACTTAGATTTGCACATCAATCGTTGCGAGAGCCATTTTTAGATATTAAAGTAAAAAAAGAAGTTTTTAAGAAAAAAAATTGGCCTAAGTTATTAGATGGCAAACCGATGTTTGGAGAATTAATTCGTAAAAATAATTCTGGTTTAATTGAAAACTTACCTTTTTTTTCTTCTGGTCACTGGTGGATTCAAAGCGCTGCCTCGACTATACCTGTAACAATTATAGAAAATTATTTTGAAAGAGATAATCTGAAAGTCCTAGAAATTGGTTCTGCTCCAGGTGGTAAAACTTTACAACTATGTGAAAATAATTTTGATGTAACAGCTGTTGAGATTTCAGAAAATAGACTTTTAACTCTTAAAGAAAATTTATCTAGAGCAAAATTTAATGTTAAGTTGGTAAACAAAGATTTCAATCAATGGAATAACAAACAAAAATTTGATTGTATTCTGATAGACGCACCATGCTCAGGAAGTGGTGTGATAAATAAACAACCTGATATTTTATATTTTAAAAGAAAATTAGATTTAAGAATATTAGTAGAAAGACAAGAAAAACTACTTAAAAAGTCATTGGGTTTTTTAAAACAGAATGGTCTTCTTGTCTACTCTGTTTGTTCTTTGATATCTCATGAAGGTAAAGATATAATTCATAAATTATTAAAAGAACATCGAGATCTCACATTATTAAAACTTGACAAAAAATTAATAAATAATATTCGAGTAAAAATAATTGATGGAATGCTATATTCTACACCGATTTGTTATCAAAATAAAGGCGGAATGGACGGATTTTTTGTATCATGTATTATTAAAGGAGAATAAAATTAAAAAAAAAATATTTGAAAATTATGTTAAAAGCTTTTATTTCAAAACAATATTTTTTGATTTAATATTGTCTAAAAATGTATCAACTAAAATAATTCAACAACTAAATGATTGTTGGCAAGGTGATATAGATAGTGGAAACAATATTTTAATGGGTTATTTCGGTTTTTTTGGCGAAACATTAAATTATAAAAATTCCTTTTGGGAGAATAATAAAGCTTCCAAAATATGGAAAGAAAAATTTCATTGTTTCGATTGGCTTAAAGATTTGAGGGCTACAAGTGCCTCAAAATCAGCTCTTTATGCGAGGGAAATAATCAGAAAATGGATAAAATATCACAATGGTTGGAGTCCATTAGAATGGAGAAGTGATATTTTAGGTAAAAGAATTAGTTGTCTTCTTAGTAATCTTACTTTCTATTTTTCCAGCGCTGATTCACAGTTCCAAAAACTTTTAATGAAAAGTGTATGCAAACAAGGGAATTTCCTAATAAGAAATAATTTACAAGATATATTTGGTTATAAAAGAATCGAGGGCGTAAAAGGGTTAATTGCGCTTACATCAAGTCTTGAAGCTTTTAAAAAATATAGACCAAACTCTCTAAAATTACTAATTCAAGAGATAAATAATCAAGTGCTAGACAGTGGCTGTCATTACTTAAAGTCTCCAAGCAAACATTTAGAATTTTTAATTAATCTGTTAGATATAAAAAACTACCTTGCAACAATAAAACTAAAAATCCCTCAAGAAATAGACTACACCATAAAAATTATGTCACATGTAATAAAGTTATTTATACATCCTAATGGTTCTTTGGCTAAATTTAATAATTCTAATCAAATTAACAAAAAAATCATTGATCAAGTTTTGATAAGAGCAAACTTTAAAGCTAAAAAGAAATCACAAGAAACTTTTTCAGGTTTTCATAGAATATCAAGTAATAAATTAAATTTTGTAATGGATTGTAGTAACCCCGTTGTTGACGATATTTATGCAGGTGCACTTTCTTTTGAACTTTCAGTTGGAAAACAACTTTTAGTGGTGAACTGTGGGTCTCCCAGAATAAAAAACAAAGTTTTAAAAAATTCGCTTAAATCCTCTGCTGCGCACAGTACAGCATCTATAGACAATATTAATTCCTCAAATATTTTGAATAAACCCGAAGATAACAGAAGAATAGCAAATGTATGGTCAAAGTTATATCAAAAAGATAATTCAT
>MDTG01146681.1_pt1 | contig 12704 bp, 9 predicted proteins | sample 811421 | NCBI WGS metagenome assembly MDTG01 (sample SAMN05326645, study PRJNA326480) | marine metagenome | isolation source: seawater | place: Pacific Ocean: South East | collected 2011 | reverse complement strand
TTCATCATCACTAATAGTATTTCCATTATGTACAACATGAAAAACCACAGGAATAATTTTAGTATTTATTGATGCTAGATTTGTATATTCTAATTTATTGGTTTGAGAACGCTGTTGTTTTCTATCTGGATATTGTTCTAGATATTTTTTCATAACATAGTCAGTTCCACAAGGATAAGTAGCCTGGCCACGAATACCAGTATAAGAAATCAAAAAAAGAAATAATACACTCAGTACTCTCATGTGTTTACTTAATAAAAACTAAATTGTTATTTTGAATATAAATACCGCGCTGTAATTTATGTATATCGAAGTATTCTCTGCCGTATAGATCATAAATTTTATTATTGGGGCTAATACTCTCTAATGGACCATGTACTCTTTGCTCTTCCAAATTACCAATCCATACGTCGTCAATATATAGCCAGTTTCCACCGACATTATTGGAGATGTATTCACCACCATTATTTGTAAAAATAACTGTGTCAGAAGACAGATAGCCTTTGCCGCTAAATTCAAATTTAACAATTAAACTTTCCCTACCAGCAGATGACCCAAGGTTAACAAATTTTTGTTGCCAATCATTGGCTTTGGGAACAAAAGTATTGAAATGGGTATTATGATTACTAACAAGATCGTCAACATCATATGTTGCTCTAACCATGAAATCTTGATTGGCGTGCTTACGAGAAACGGTCAATTGATCAGGAATGATGCTGGTTTCATTTTGATTTAGATATGGTAATCTTTTAGCATATGCTACCTTAAAATAAATACCAAAAGGGTTTTCATTGGTGTGCGTGGCATCTGAACAGTTTATTTCGGGCGTATATAGCTGTTGGATAATATTATTTGCATACGCACTAAAAGATTTACTTCTTATTCGAATAGACTGGCTTCCCTCATAAAATCCAGTAGAAGTTTTTTCCCAGTTTTCTTCTTCGGGATAATTATTTACAATATACCAGCTAGGTTTATCTTCAGAGTCACTAATAGGAAAGGAAAGACTTTCAAAACCTTCTTGAAAAGGAGAGCTGGTTTGATCTAATATAACAATACATCCATCTTTTGTTAATGAAGACTCACCAGACTCATTAGATACGATTAATCTTACACTGTGCTGACCAGACTGAATATATGACACTGTTGGGTTCTTTTCAGAGGAGTATTCTGGAAGAGCTCCAGGAAAGAACCACTCATAACTCATTTCACTTTCAGGAGCATTGTAGCTCATACTTTCAAATGCAACCTCAAAACCATCACTATTTGAACCCAGCGCACCAACAACGTCCCCTATAACTTTAAAATCTGCAATAGGCTTACAAGACTCGTGTGGATTAGCAAAAAAATGTGTATCATTAGTACCTGTTAATTCTAAGTTTTGTGATGTCCATAGATTATTTCTGTATCCTGAGCTTGAGTTTAGAGCAGCAATAATGCGCTGTTTTTGTCCTAGTGTAAACATATAAGCACAATTAGTATAGTCCATAATATTAGCAACATTATCTATGCTTTCACAAGACATCTGAGATGTCCATGTTGAACAACCAGATGAACCAATACTATTTGGGGTGTCATCGACCCCATCATCCATTCCACAGTTTTCTTCTAAACCAGGATCGTTAGTGCTGCCCCACGGGTGGGCAAGATTTAAGTAGTGACCAGCTTCGTGAGCAATGGTGTGGCGCCTCCAATTAGAACTACTTGATGTTCCAGTTGTTCCAAAATAATCATGCTGGCACAAGATTCCTTCATGGTTTGTTGGAGCAGAGCCTGGATAGTATGCATATGCAGCTGCACCACTTGCTACTGAAGCCACAGTCCATATGTTTAAGTACATTGAATTGTCCCAGTAGGTATCATCCTTTACGTTTTCTCCACCAATAAATGTTAGTCGGGACTGATTATAGGTAATGCCAGTTGTACAATTTCCGTCAGGATCAATAGTGGCTAGTCTAAACTCAACGCCAACATTTCCTGCAATTTCTTCAAATCCTCTAGCTTGTGTTGTAATAATTTTTGCAATAGTATCCCCTGATGAAATGTTGCTATTTTCTGTCATTATAAATTTCACAACCCCACCACTAAAAGAATTGTTTCCATAGTTGTCAATTGTAATAGGACTAGAAATAATATCATTAAATAGTACACACAATTCCTCTGTTCGTTTTATTGAGCTGCCATCATCTACAGACCATTGTAATTGCATGTCTTCATCTTTTAAATCAGGACATATTATGTATACGCTATCTATAGCAATAAATGATCCATCAGTGTTCATCAAATCATCATTACTAAGGCTAAAGTCTTCGCACATACTTTTTATTGCAGATTGAACCTGTTGCGCATCAATACGCTCTTCGCCATAGTCATGAATAACATGAACCACAACAGGTATAATATAATTTGAGTCCAGCATTCTTGCATTCTGAGAATTGTTTAAGAAGTTTTGGGTAAATACTTCTAATTGGTTTAGAATGAGTCTTTTGTTAGGGTTTAATAATAGTTCTTTTTCCACCATATGGTCTGTTCCACATTTGAATTTTTGTGCAAAGGAACAGCTAAAATAAAAAAGGACAGTTATTATAATTAGTGTTTTCTTCATTGGCGCTATCCTATCTAATTAAGATAACCTCAGCTAATTTCGAGTCATCACTAACAACGGAAAGTATATAAGAGCCTTTTTTAGGGATATTAAACAAATCAGATAAAGAAAGCCGATGGTGTCCAGACGTCACAAACCTACTTGTTGTTAAAATAGAATTTCCTACAAAATTCATTAGTGTAAAAGAAAGCTCTTGGTCGACTGACACATCGAAATAAATTGAGGCTCCATCTGAAAATAAAGAGGGATTAGGTGCAATTGTAAGGTTTTCTAAGGTTTGATTTCTAGACATAGATGTGTCAACAATTTCACTATATCTACCCACTTTAATGTTATCTAAATAAAGCCAGTTACCCCCAATTGTACTGGCAGTGATTAGTTCTCCTTGTGTACTTATGCCATCATCTACCCAATGGGATGAGAATTGGTCTTCACCTGTTCCAATAAATTCAAATTTAATTATTGCATTTTCTTCTCCGGCTAACTGTTGAATTGGCACACAGAATTGTTTCCAGTCATCGTCTGATGGCACAAACGCATTAAAATAGACCTTGTCTGTGGTGAACAAAAGTTTTTGCTGGTTCCCAAATAAACCATCTTTACCAGGACGTGTAGACAACCTGGGCCTTTCCGACCAAATGGGGTTGTCACAACTCTTATAGGAAACAATAAGTGCGTCATTATGAATTGAAAACATGTCCATAACCACTCCTGTTTCATCAAACTCTACAGCTTGGTAAGGTAACCTTTTCGCATATGCAATATCAAAACAAATGTTTAGTTGGTCATCTTGAGATGTTTCAAATTCCGACATATTTAGTTCAGGTGTAGAAAAAGAGTGCGCAGTACGATCATAACCATAACTTTGGCTTTTTATTCTAAAAGAGGCCTCACCATTAGACGACGCAATAGTTGTTCTTTCCCAATGTTGTTCATTATTATCTTGACCAGACCACCATATTTCGGAGTCTATAATGGGGAAAGATTCTGATTCAAAACTCTGATTTAGCCCACTAATTGCATCTACTGTGGTTTGTGACAATATGGTTACATACCCCTCCATGGTTTTAGATTGACAATTGGGCCCATTACAGGCGGTCAGTCTGATGTCAAAACTTCCAGGATTATTAAATTCAAAGGTGGGGTTGTTTTCTGTTGATGAATTTACAACGACGCCATTATTTATAACCTCCCAGTTATATTGAATATTTTCTGTTCTAAAGTTATATGTATAGTTTTCAAAACTTATTTCAGCACCAGCGCAACCGAGGTCTGAATTGCTGTTAAAATCAGGAGCGGGGCTACAGTCTGCATGAGGTGTTCCAAAAAAAGTTAGATCATCCGTCCCAGTTTCAATCAGATTACTTTCTTGCCATAAATACCATCTGTTCCCAGCAATACTATTTGCAGCCGCAACCATTCTGTCAGATTGTCCCTGAGTAAACATAAATGCACAATTAGAGTAGTCCATAATATTTTGAACATTATCTAAGAGACCATCACAAGTGATTTGATCTAATGGACAATTTCCATCAATTCCAATTGTTTCTGGAGTATCTTCAACACCATCATCAATTAAGCAGTTGTCTTCTTCGGCGGGGCTATTGCTTCCTCCCCACGGGTGGTCTAAGTTAAAAAAATGTCCCATTTCATGTGGAATAGTGTGTCTAGACCAATTGCTTCCAGTTGGTCCAGAATCATTATTAACATTCCAGTCTCCAAAATAATCGTAACGACAGAAAATGTAATCCCCATATTCTTCGCTTCCGCTTCCCGGTTTTGTCGCATATGCAGCAGCTGAGCTCATGTTTTCATCAAATGAACGCACAACGTAAATGTTAACATATTTTTTATCATCCCAGTTTGATAGGGGCATAACTTTGGTTCCGGAGTTTTCAGTCCAAGGCGACGCAACTCGATTAACCCCGTATGTGCAGTTTCCATCAGGATCTTTAGTGGCAAGCCGGAATTCCATGTTTGGGAAGCCAATAATGTCTGAAAAAGAATCAATTACGTTAGATAAATCTTCATTAAGACCTTGAAAATCTTCATTTAACCTATTGATAACATTATCTACTTGTTCATAGCTCACGTTTTCTTCTTGATAATTGTGTATTACATGTATAACTACAGGAATAATATAGGGACCCTCAGCGGATCGGCTGTCAGTATTGGAAATAAACTCTTGGGTAAACAATTCTAATTGGTCTAGAACTTGTTTTTTTTCAGGGTTTTTCAATGCTTCCTCCATAATAATAGATGTCCCGCATCTTTCTGTGGAGTCATGTTGAGAGAAAGAAATACTAGAGACCATTAATACAAATGTCAAAAAATAGGTTAGTCTATTCATGTCTGTTTTATTTTGAATTCGATAATTTGGTCTCAAATATAATAAATTTCTAATAAAGATAGGGTAGGAATTAGGAGAGGGTTTACGACTTTTAGTAAGTTTTTAATTTGGCATATAGATCCTCAACCTTTTCGCACATAATGATTTTGATATTCCACTTAGTATTTGATACTTTATTATGGCTGGAAATATAAATTTTATTAAAACCAATTTTTTCTGCCTCATTAATATGCCTTTCGATACGCTTTATCGGTCTAATTATTCCATTCAAACCAACTTCGCCAGCAAAGCAATCATTTGAGTTGAGAGCAAGGTTTTCATTAGATGAAAGTATAGATGCAATGATGGCCAAATCCATCGATGGGTCACTCACTGATATTCCCCCAGCTATGTTTAAGAAAACATCTTTTGAGCCCAATTTAAATCCACATTTTTTTTCTAAAACTGCAAGTAACATATGAAGACGTTTAACATTAAAACCCGTCGAGGATCTTTGTGGAGTACCATATATAGAGGGCCCGACCAAGGATTGGACTTCAACCAAAAAAACCTTTTGCCCTTCAAAAACGGATGAAATAGCAGTTCCCTCATGCGTTCCAGTGTTATTATTCATTAATATAGTTGATGGATTTTCAATTTTGTCTAAACCATAGGGCTTCATTTCATAGACACCAACATTGGAAGTACTTCCGTGTCTATTTTTAAAAGCTCGTAACACTCTATATAAATGAGCCTTGTCTCCTTCAAAATGTAAAACAACGTCCACCATATGCTCTAATATTTTCGGCCCAGCAATATGACCATCTTTTGTAATGTGACCAATTAGAACAACAGGAGTATTGGTTTCTTTTGCGAACTTTAGTAGTTCAGAGCAACACTGTCTAATTTGACTTACTGATCCAGAAGACGCGTCTATATTAGGACTGTTCAGAGTCTGGATTGAATCAATAATAATTATACTGTAAGGTTCTCCAGACTTGGAGGCATTATGACAGTGATTTAAAATACTTTCAGTAGAAGTCTCACTATATATATAACATTGCTTATTTTGAATTCCGATTCTATCGGCTCTAAGCTTTACTTGTGATAACGCTTCCTCCCCTGAAACATATAGTGTGTTCAGGTTTTCCTTTAATGCCAATTGTAGCATTAACGTAGACTTCCCTATTCCTGGCTCTCCTGCAAGCAGGATAACCGCTCCTTTAACAATGCCCCCCCCTAAAACAATGTTTAACTCGGAATCTTGTGAGGATAGCATTTGCTTGCTTTCTTGCTTAACATTTTGAATAAGAACTGGATCATTTGAGCAGGAAGACAAACCTGTTGATAGGGTTTTTTTATGCTTGGCAATAGGCTCCTCTATAATAGTATTCCATTCTTTGCAGGCAGGACAACGACCTAACCACTTATGATTTTCGTGTCCACATTTTTGGCAAAAAAAAGCTGTCTTATTCATTAGCAGTAAAATATAATGATACCATTCCAATAATACCGGAGAGTAAAACCATGATTGACTGTGCCCCATGCATAGTGATTGCAAAGTATTGACTAGTAATTTGATTGACACCCAAAACACCAAGTGCGGCAATAACAAGATAATGATAAGACCCAATTCCAGAAGGAGTTGGCACCATCATGCCCAAACCTCCAGCAACTAATACAAAAAGACCCTCTGAAAATGAGAAATTTAATGTTTCATTAAAACACCAAAAACAAACCATTGTCATTAAAAGATAACACAACCAAATTAGGATTGTATAAATGATAAAATGTAATTTTTTCTCAACATTTTTAATAGACCGAAAACCGTTCTTTATGCCTTTTATAAAGCCTTCTATTTTGGTTAAATTAACTTCAGAAAAAATATTCTTTTTGTTTAAAAAAATAACATAAATTAACAAGACAAATCCACACCCGAATACAATTAAATTGCTTGGGAGATGAAATGTTTTTGAAAACAAAAGAATACTGTTATAGTTAAGAATCAAGGACACTAAAATACAGAGCAATAGAATTACCACATCAATTAGTCTTTCTAAAATTACGTGCCCGAAAAGAATGGAAACAGGGATTTTAGTTACCTTATTTAGAGCGGTGCATCTAAAAACCTCGCCACTTCGTGGTATAAAAGTATTACATAAATATCCAAAAGCAATAGAGTGAACAAGCTGAGCAGAATTAGTTGAGTAGTTTGCGGATTTAATTAACAATAGCCACCTTAGAGCTCGAAAAAAATAAGCTAAATAACCAAAAAACATAGAGACAATAATCCAATGTATGGGGGAATTTTTAATTGTTTCAATAAATAAAATCAGATTAATTCCTTTAAATGAGATATATAAGAGCACTATTCCGAAAACGACAAAAAAAATAGTATTTATTGCTTTAAGTCGGATGTTCATTATTCTATATTAAGTTATTGGTTTCATTGGGAAAAATAATTTTTGCTTGATATCGGGATGCATCTTCACTACTCATTGAGGCATATGATATTATAATAACCAGATCGCCAGTATTCATTTTCATTGCAGCGGGACCATTAATTCCTATTTGCCCAGCCTTAGAACCCTCAATAATGTAGGTTTCAAGCCTTTCTCCGTTAGAAAGATTTAAGATCTGAACTTTTTCTCCAGCAATCATATTAGCTGCGCGCATCAAAATGGGATCGATAGTTATGCTGCCAATATAATCAATATTAGACTCTGTAATTTTCACCCGATGTATTTTGGATTTTAATACTTCTATAAACATTGTTTTAAATTAAAATATTATCAATTAGTCTAGTTTCGCCAACATATGCAGCAATTAGAGCTCTATATTGCTTATTGTGTTTTAGGTTTTTAGCAAAACTAAAATTTTCTATATCAATTACCTCAAAATAATCAATTTTTATTAGGGTGTCATTGCTTAAGTTACTTTTAACCTGGTTGATATATTTTTTTAAATTATTATTATTAAGATTCTTGGTGGATTTGGAAAAAAACATGTGTACATGCATTTTAAAATCAGATAAAGCTGTAAATATTTTTGTAGCAGAAATTAGTTCATTTTTTGTGAGATGTTGATTTCTAGAGCTTAGTGCAAGCCCACTGGGATCTCGAACAGTTTCTATTTCTCTTAGTATTATAGGGGAGCTTGTACTAATAAGCAATTGCTTTATAATCCACAATTGTTGAAAATCCTTAATGCCAAAGTATGCTTTATTAGGACTAACAATGCTGAATAGTTTTTCAACAATAGTAAGCATTCCATTAAAATGTCCGGGCCGTTTTTGCCCTTCCAAAACAGTTAGGCAATTTCCAAGATTATATTTGTTAGATTCTAGCTTATTGCCATACATTTCTTTATTATTTGGTATAAAGACGATATTACATCCTACATTTTTTAATTTATTTAAATCTTCACTATGGTTTTTTGGGTAGTTGTTTAGATCATTTAAATTGTTAAATTGTGTTGGGTTTATATAAATGGAGCATATTGTAATACTGGTTTCTTTTAATGAAGTCGTTATTAATTTTAAGTGCCCATCATGAAGAGCGCCCATGGTTGGAACAAAGCCTATAGTTTTATCTGAACTTAAATACTTCGAAATGGTTTTTTTTAATTGATTTGTGTTGTTAAAAATCTTCAAAATTAAATTGTCTCATTAAGTTATTAAAAAGGCCTTTTTGCTTTTAAGATAATTCAATTTTTCGTACATTTGCAACAATAATTCAAAGTAAGAGCGAAGATGCAGAAAAGAATCCTAATTATTTCTCAAGAAATCAATCCATATATTGCAAATGGTTCTATTGCAAATCATGTGCTAGAAATAGCAAAACAAGTAAAAAAAAACAAGTCCGTTGAAGTAAGATTGTTTATGCCCAAGTATGGCTGTGTGAATGAAAGACGGCATCAGCTTCATGAAGTGATTAGATTGTCAGGTGTTAATATCGTGGTAAATGACATTGATCAGCCACTAATAGTAAAAGTCGCATCTATTCCTCAGGCCAGGTTACAAGTTTATTTTATTGATAACGAAGAGTATTTTCAAAGAAAACAAGTTTTAGAGACCAGTGATAATGAATTAATTTCAGATAATGACGAGAGAATGATGTTTTTTTGTAGGGGAGTTTTAGAAACCCTTCAAATGCTAGGCTGGGCCCCTGATATAATTCACTGTCACGGTTGGATGACTAGCTTGTTGCCAATGTATTTAAAAAATATATATGGATCACATGCAGTATTTTCTTCAACTAAGATTATTACCTCTTTCTATAAGGAGTCGTTTAAGGGGCAGTTAGATAAGTCTCTTTTGGATAAAATTTTATTTGATGGCATACCAAAAGATTCTGTTTCACATATATCTAGTCCTAATGCTAAGAATCTTTATAAATTAGCCACTCAGTTTTCAGATGGAGTCGTTCTTGAAAACGAATATAAGAACCAGGACATTTTAGATCTTGCAGATTCTAAAGATTTGCCGATTCTGGAACCAGAAGAGGACTCAGAGTATTATGATTATTATCAATCTTTCTTTTCAGAAGAATTAGTATAAAATTTATGAAGTTTAGTTCAATTTTTTTTATAGGATTATCTATAATTTTTTTTAAGGCTTGTCAAAATGAAGAAAGTTTAATTGGTCAGGATTTTGTCCTAAATGACTCACATAAAATTTTTGTTTTGCCAGACAGCTTAGTGCAAATATCTACACAATCCATTAGAGAAGATAGCGTAAACGGAAAGGGACAGTTAAGTTTGGTTGGTTCTTATAATGATGTGTATTTTGGATCAAGTCAGTCAACATGTGTGTTTCAACTTTTGTTGCCAAATTTTGATTTAAGTTTTGATGTGAGTTCTGTTGAAAATGCAGAATTACTAATACCATTTAGTGGGTTTTACGGCGATAGTTTAGCAGAAATAAATTTCCGAATTTCAGCACTAGAAGAGAGTTTGTCTTCTATAGATACGACGTCGTATTACAGTAATCAACAAGTTCTGTCAGGGGCCCCATTTTATGAGCAGTCCTTGTTGTTGTCAAGTTTAATTGATAATGACACATTGAAACTAATTATTCCGTCAGATTTTTTGTTAAGCAATGTGTTTTCATTAAGCAACGATGCTTTTGTTAACAATGCTACCTTTACGGAGTCTTTTTATGGTTTAAAGTTAGAGGCAAATACTTTGGGACCTTCACCAAATGGCGCTATAGTTTATTTAAATACATCTAGTAATGATGCAAAGTTAAAAGTGAATTATAGTAATGATGATGTGACTGAGCAAACTATAAACTTCCCAATTGGAACAGAATCTGTTAGGCTCAATCAATTTAGCCACACATATAATGACGGGGTATTCTCAAACCTAGATACTTTAATATCAATTCAATCTATGGGTGGAGTCTTTGCTGAAATTGATTTGGCGTTTTTATCTCAATTACAGGACTCTGGATATGCCGTTAACAATGCAATTATAGAATTTTATGTGGCGGATCACACATCCAATATTGACCTGCCATCACAATTAACTTTTGTTGAATATGATGATGGTCAGATTTTGTCTATTGAAGGAATATCTGGGGGATCTCTTAATGAAGATTCTCAAAGTTATCAGTTTACAATTACTCGACATATTCAAAAAATACTTACAAACAATCAAAACACAAAGTGTCGTTTGTATACATATGAGCGAACTTCCAATGCTGATAGGGTGGTTCTTGGAAAAGACATTCGCTTAACGCTTACCTTAATTGATGGATAAATTATGTGTGGAATAGTTGCATATATTGGTTCAAGCAATGCAATACCAATTATATTGTCCGGCCTTGAAAGATTGGAGTATAGGGGTTATGATTCATCAGGGATTTCATTTTTTCAAGATAAACGCATTAAGTTAATAAAAAAATCTGGTCGAGTTCAAGAACTTAAAAAACACATTACAAAAGAATATAAATCAGATGTAGGCATTGGTCATACAAGATGGGCCACTCACGGAGTTCCGAACGATAATAATGCCCATCCCCACTTATCTAAGAGTGGGCGATTAGCCATTATTCATAATGGTATCATTGAGAATTATAACTCTATTAAAGAGGGTCTTACTAATAGGGGTTATAAGTTTAATAGCGATACAGATTCGGAAGTTTTGATTAATTTAATTGAGGATGTTCAGAAAAATGAAAATCTAAATCTATTTAAATCAGTTAAATTAGCACTAAGCCAAGTGATTGGTGCATATTCAATTGTAATATTAGATGCATTAAACCCAGATAAATTAGTGGTTGCTAAGAAAGGGAGCCCGTTAATTATTGGAGTAGGTAAAAAGGAACATTTTATTGCATCAGATCCTGCCCCATTCTTAAAGTACACTAAGGATGTGATTTATTTAGACGATAATGAGATAGCTGAAATAACCAAAGAAAACATAGAAATTAGAACCATTGCCAATGAGTTAAAGACGCCATATATTCAAAAATTAAATCTTGAATTAGATGAAATAGAAAAGGGCAGTTATGAAACCTTTATGTTAAAAGAGATATATGAGCAACCAAGAGCTATTATTGAGACATTAAGGGGAAGAATTTCTAAGGATTTTGACTCCATTAAGCTTCGTGGATTAAATGAAAAAATACAGGAATTCACTCATGTCGAAAAAATAATTATTATTGCCTGTGGCACATCATGGCATGCAGGTTTAGTGGGAGAGTACCTTATAGAAGGCATTGCTAGGGTACCGGTAGAAGTTGAATATGCATCAGAGTTTTTATATAGAAATCCGTTAATTTCTAAAACAGATATTGTAATTGCAATTTCACAATCAGGCGAAACAGCAGATACTCTTTCAGCACTAAAGCTTGCTAAAGAAAGGGGAGCACTAGTATATGGCATTTGTAACGTGGTTGGTTCGTCTATTGCCAGGGAGGCCGGACTTGGAACATACACCCATGCTGGACCAGAAATAGGGGTTGCATCCACCAAGTCTTTTACTTCACAGGTTGCCGTTCTTACACTAATGGCCCTTTTTTTAGGTAAATTAAAGAATTCTATAAACAATAATTCTTTTAAAGATTTAGCTAAGGAATTATTTTCAATAAGCTCAAAAATTGAATCTTCAATTGTTGATATTGATACACAAACTCAAAATTTAGCTAAAAAGTATAAGGACTCAAAAAACTTCCTTTATTTAGGAAGGGGAATTAGTTTCCCTGTAGCCCTGGAAGGGGCGTTGAAGCTTAAAGAGATTTCATATATTCATGCGGAAGGTTATCCTGCAGCTGAAATGAAACATGGCCCAATTGCTCTTATTGATAAAGATATGCCAACAATTATTATTGCTACTAGTAAGTTAAATTATTCTAAAGTATTGGCTAATGCTGAAGAAATAAAAGCAAGATCTGGGAAGTTAATTGCAATTGTATCAAATAATGACTCAGCAATACATAAAATAGCCGATCATATCATTAAAGTGCCTGAAACCAACACATATTTAACTCCACTCATAAACTCTATTCCATTGCAGCTTCTATCGTATCATATTGCAAAACTAAGAGGGTGCAATGTGGATCAACCCAGAAATCTAGCCAAGTCAGTTACGGTTGAGTAAGAGGGGACTTTTAGGTTGATACCTATTCTATCACTATCTTTTTTTCGGTTGAACCATCATCATAGATTTCTATTAATGGTTGATTTTTAATGGTTGTGTTTTCTTGTCCTAGAATGTTGGTTGTTTTTATCAATTCCCTTTTTGATGATGGGTTTGGTAGTTCGATAG
>MDTG01006179.1_pt1 | contig 12704 bp, 10 predicted proteins | sample 811421 | NCBI WGS metagenome assembly MDTG01 (sample SAMN05326645, study PRJNA326480) | marine metagenome | isolation source: seawater | place: Pacific Ocean: South East | collected 2011 | reverse complement strand
AATACCAACTGGTATTTGCATAACTAATGGTTTTGCCCCAAGTCGTTCTTTAATCATTCCAACGCACATAAAAAAATCTGCGCCAGTTCTATCTAACTTATTAACAAAGCAAATTCTTGGGACTTTATATTTATCTGCTTGTCGCCAAACTGTTTCAGATTGAGGTTCAACGCCTGCTACTCCATCAAAAACACATACGGCTCCATCTAAAACTTTTAACGATCTTTCTACTTCAATAGTAAAGTCTACGTGTCCTGGAGTATCTATAATATTAATCCTGTGTTCTCTCCAAAAACATGTTGTCGCTGCTGATGTAATTGTTATTCCTCTTTCTTGTTCCTGCTCCATCCAATCCATTGTTGCGGCACCATCATGCACTTCGCCAATTTTGTGGCTTTTTCCCGTATAGTATAAAATTCTTTCTGTAGTAGTGGTCTTACCAGCATCTATGTGTGCCATGATTCCAATATTTCTATATTTTTCTAATGTATGTGATCTAGCCATATTACCACCTGTAATGAGCAAACGCTTTGTTTGACTCTGCCATTTTATGTGTGTCTTCCCTTTTTTTTATTGCTGAACCTTTTCTTTGGTAAGCATCCATAAGTTCATTAAATAATTTTTCTGACATCGATTTATTTTTTCTTTTTCTTGAAGCATCTAAAAGCCAACGCATAGCAAGAGTTTGTGATCTTTTAGTTTTAACTTCAACAGGAACTTGGTAAGTAGCACCACCAACTCTTCTTGAACGAACTTCTAAGTTAGGCCTAACATTATTAATAGCATCGTTAAAAACTTTTATAGGATCTTCTTTGGTTTTTTCTTTAATCCTATTTAAAGCTTCATAAATTATTTTTTCAGCTGAAGATTTTTTTCCATCATACATAATAAAATTAATAAATTTAGATAAAATTACTGAGCCGTATCTTGGATCTTGATAAATTATTCTTTGTGGAGCTCTATTTTTTCTAGACATAATATTATTTTGGTTTTTTTGCTCCGTATTTAGATCTTTGTTGCTTACGAGCGGTCACGCCTTGTGTATCTAAATTACCTCTTAGTATGTGATATCGAACTCCAGGAAGATCTTTTACTCTTCCTCCTCTTATTAAAACAACTGAGTGTTCTTGAAGATTGTGTCCTTCTCCAGGTATGTAACATGTAACTTCATGGCCATTTGATAATCTTACTCTCGCTACTTTTCTTAATGCCGAGTTTGGTTTTTTTGGGGTGGTCGTATAAACTTTAGTACACACTCCCCTTTTTTGAGGTGATCTTTCCAAAGCAGGAACTTTGCTCCTGTACTTTGGTTTTACTCTAGGTCTTTTAATCAACTGATTAATAGTCGGCATAATTTTTTTATATAATTTTGAGCAAAAGGAGGGTTTATTAACAAGTCAAATTGACCTATTTCAGTTAGTGTTTAAGGTTAATAGCACCTCACTTCCAACTTTCAAAATTGCGCTAAACTACTAATTGAAAAGCTAAATGTCAACGCGCAATTAGTAAATAAAAAGAGACGGAAAATGTAAAATAATTACTGATAAATATACGTTTTTAAGCGGGATGTACGTCTTTTTTTTCTGCTTCTTTTTCACTTGTATTTTCTATAAGAGAATCTCTCTCATTAGCAGATTTTTGCCATTTCATCTTCGTATATCCAGTACCAGCAGGAATTAATCTACCAACTATCACGTTTTCTTTTAATCCTTTTAATTTATCGACTTTACCTTTAATTGCCGCATCAGTAAGTACTCTTGTTGTTTCTTGGAAAGAGGCTGCTGATATAAATGAATTAGTTTGTAAAGAAGCTTTAGTTATACCTAATAAAATTCTTTCTCCTGAAGCAACCTTTTTACCGTCTTTTTTAAGCTTTTCATTTATATTATCTAGATCAATTTTATCAATAATTTCCCCAAGCAAAAGTTTAGAGTCACCAGGTTTTTTAATTTCAATTTTTTTAAGCATTTGTCTCAATATAGTTTCAATATGTTTGTCATTAATTACTACACCTTGCAATCTATAGACTTCTTGAACTTCATTTACAAAATATTCTGTTAATGTTTCTACCCCCAAAATTCTTAAAATATCGTGTGGAGCAGGGCTTCCATCTAAAAGGTATTCTCCTTTTTTAATCTTTTCACCTTGGTTAAAATTTATATGTTTTCCTTTAGGTATTAGATATGAAGATGATGAACCATCCGTAGAAACAATAGATACCTTAAGTTTGCCTCTTAATTCTTTACCAAATTCTATCGCACCGTCATTTTCTGCTATGATTGCACTATCTTTTGGTCTTCTTGCCTCAAACAACTCGGCAACTCTAGGGAGGCCTCCAGTTATATCTTTAGTTTTTGATGTGGCTTTAGGCAATCTAGCCAGTACATCACCAGCAAAAACTTCTTTCCCATCGTCTACTGAAAGAATTGAATCTGGAACAAGATAATATCTTGCTTCATTATCATCAGCCTTCTTAACAACATTTCCTTTACTATCTCTTAATGTAATTCGTGGTTTTAACTCGGTATTTTTTGATTGTGATCTCCAATCTAATACAGATTTGGAAGTTATTCCGGTAGCTTCATCTGATGTTTCGGCTAAAGAAACACCATCAACTAAATCCATATAACTTACAAAACCGTTTTTTTCAGCAATAACTGGTAAAGTATATGGGTCCCATTCGCAAATTTTTTCTCCTTTTTTTACTTTATCATCATGATCATAGAAAATTTTAGCACCGTAAGGAATTTTATGAACCGCGAACTGTCTTCCATTATCATCTTCTAAAGATATTTGTGTATTTCTGCCCATAACAATTTTATTTTTCTTAGAATCCTCAATAATATTTTTATTTATTAATTTAATTCTTCCATTTGCCACTGCAATGACTTGCGATTCTTCTTTAATTTCCGCTGTTCCTCCAACGTGAAACGTTCTCATTGTTAATTGTGTTCCAGGTTCACCAATTGACTGAGCCGCTATCATTCCTATTGCTTCGCCCAAGCTAACTAATTTTCCTCTAGATAAATCACGTCCATAGCAAAGTGCACAAACTCCATTTTGAGAAATACAAGTAATTACAGAATGAACTTTTATTGATTTTACTCCAGCAGAATCAATTTTTTCGCAAGCCTCTTCGTCTATCATTTGTTTTTTCTTAATAATAACTTCACCATTGATTGGATGTTTAATATCTTCTGCCGCAGTTCTTCCTAATGCTCTTTCAGACAAGCTTACTATTATATTTCCACCTTCTATAATTTCTGTAAGCGTAAGTGAATCTTTAGATTTGCAACCACAATCGTGTTGTGTAGTTGATATATCTTGAGCTACATCACACAATCTTCTTGTAAGGTACCCTGAATTGGCTGTTTTAAGTGCGGTGTCTGCTAAACCTTTTCTAGCTCCGTGAGTCGAATTAAAATATTCAAGTGCTGTTAATCCTTCTTTAAAATTTGCTGTTATTGGTGTCTCAATAATTTCACCTGATGGCTTAGCAATAAGGCCTCTCATACCTGCTAATTGTTTCATTTGTGCTGGTGAACCTCTTGCTCCAGAATCGGCCATCATAAATACCGAGTTTGTTTCTATAAGACCACTTGGTTTAACTTTTGCTGTAGCTGAAATTTCTTTCATCATTTCATTTGCAACTAGATCTGTTGTTTTAGACCACACATCAACCACTTTGTTATATTTTTCACCTCTGGTAATTAATCCTTCTGAATATTGACTTTCATATTCCTCTATTTGTTTTTTTGCATCATTTACAAGTTTTTCTTTAGTTTTTGGTATTATTAAATCATCCTTACCGAATGAAATACCTGCCATGAATGCATGTTTAAAACCTAATGATTTAATCTTATCACAAAAAATTACAGTTTCTTTTTGCCCACAATGTCGGAAAACAGTATCTACTATTTCTGAAATGTGTTTTTTAGATAAAGTTTTATCTATTAATGAAAATTTAATTTTTTGGTTCTTTGGAAGAACGCTTGATAAAATAAATCTTCCTGCTGTACTAGTGTATTTTTCTAAAACTTTTTTACCATCTTTGTCTACAGTTTCAAATCTACTAATAATTTTTGAATGCAAGCTAATGTTTTTATTTTCTAGAGCAAGTTCGATTTCTTCAACATTACTAAAATAACCTCTTGGTTTATCTTTTTTGTCTTCAGTAGATTGAGACAGATAATAAATTCCAAGTACCATATCCTGACTTGGAACAATTATTGGCTTGCCGTTTGATGGACTTAATATGTTATTTGTAGACATCATTAGAACTCTAGCCTCGAGTTGTGCTTCTAAACTTAAAGGAATGTGAACGGCCATTTGATCTCCATCAAAATCTGCATTGAATGCCGCGCATACCAAAGGATGTAATTCTATAGCATTCCCTTCTATCAATGTTGCCTCAAAAGCTTGAACACCAAGTCTATGAAGTGTTGGTGCTCTATTTAAAATTACAGGATGTTCTCTTATAATTGTTTCTAATGCATCCCAAACTTCTGGTTTTTCTTTTTCAACCATTCTTTTAGCTTGTTTTATTGTAGTAGCTAAACCTAATTTGTCTAACCTTGCGTATAAAAAAGGTTTAAACAATTCGACGGCCATTTTTTTAGGTAATCCACACTGATGTAATTTTAATTGTGGTCCAGCAACTATTACTGATCTTCCGGAGTAATCAACTCTTTTTCCTAATAAATTTTGCCTAAACCTTCCATGCTTACCTTTTAACATTTCAGCAAGTGATTTAAGAGGACGTTTTCCTGTCCCTGTTATTACTCTTCCTCTTCTTCCATTATCAAATAATGCATCAACAGATTCTTGCAGCATTCTTTTTTCATTTCTAACAATGATATTTGGTGCTTTTAAATCAATTAATCTTTTTAATCTATTATTTCTATTAATAACTCTTCTATAAAGATCATTTAAGTCAGATGTGGCAAATCTTCCTCCATCTAGTGGAACTAAAGGTCTCAATTCAGGTGGTATGACCGGTATAGAAGTTAATATCATCCACTCAGGTTTGTTTCCTGAATCAATAAATGATTCTATTAATTTTAACCTTTTAATTGTTCTTTCTTCTGCAACTTTAGATTTTATATCAACAAGCGAACCTCTTAATTTGTCTCTTTCTGTTTCTAAATTTAATTTTATTAATAATTCTCTTATAGCTTCGGCGCCAATTCCAGCTTGGAAAGAGTCTTCGCCATACTCGTCCACTGCTTTAACATAATCCTCTTCGGATAATAACTGTTTGTATTTAAGTTTTGTCAAACCTGGTTCTATAACTATAAAATTTTCAAAATATAAAACTCTTTCTACTTCTTTTAATTTCATGTCTACAGCAAGAGAAATTCTGCTTGGAAGTGATTTAAGAAACCATATATGGGATACTGGGCACGCTAATTCAATATGCCCCATTCTATCCCTTCTTACATTTGATCTTGTAACTTCCACTCCACACTTTTCACAGATAATTCCCCGAAATTTCATTCTTTTATATTTTCCACATAAGCACTCATAATCTTTGACGGGACCAAAAATTCTAGCACAAAATAGTCCGTCCTTTTCAGGTTTAAAAGTTCTGTAATTTATAGTTTCTGGTTTTTTAATTTCACCATAAGACCAAGATTTTATTTTTTCAGGGCTAGCTATAGTAATTTTTATTTTATCAAACTTTTTTTCTACAGGTTCGTTTTGAAATAATTTTGTTATATTTTTATTCATTTATTTTAATTAATTTCTATATTTAAACCTAATGATTTTATTTCTTTTACTAAAACATTGAATGATTCAGGAACACCAGATTCAAAATTATCATCGCCTTTTACTATAGTTTCATATACTTTTGTTCTTCCTGCCACGTCATCAGACTTAACTGTTAATATTTCTTGGAGAGTATAAGATGCTCCATACGCTTCTAAAGCCCAAACTTCCATTTCACCAAATCTTTGACCACCTAATTGCGCTTTTCCACCTAAAGGTTGTTGTGTAACTAAACTGTAAGGACCAGTTGATCTTGCGTGAATTTTATCTTCTACTAAATGATGAAGTTTTAACATATAAATTATCCCCACAGTTACTTGTCGATCAAATTTTTCTCCTGTTCTACCATCCCAAAGAGCCGTTTGCCCTGATGATGGTAAGTTAGCTTTCTTTAATAAATCGGAAACATCATTGATTGACGCTCCGTCAAAAACTGGAGTAGCTATAGGAATACCCTTAGCTAAATTAGTTGAAAGTTCATCAAATTCATCTTTGGATAAAGATTTAATATTACTTTCATAAACATTTTTGTCATATATTTTTTTCAAAACTTCATGAATTGAATCATTTCTTTTTTTGGCATCACTGGATAATTTTATAATTTCGCCAATTTTTTCACCTAGTTCTGAGCACGCCCATCCTAAATGAGTTTCAAGTATCTGGCCAACATTCATCCTGCTTGGCACCCCTAAGGGGTTTAAAACTACATCAACTGGTTTTCCATTTTCCATATAAGGCATATCTTCTATAGGAACAATTTTACTAATTACTCCTTTGTTCCCATGTCTACCAGCCATTTTATCGCCTGGTTTAAGACTTCTTTTAACAGCAACAAAAACTTTAACCATTTTTAATACGTTTGGTAAAAGTTCATCTCCTTGCTGTATTTTTGTTACTTTGTCTTCAAATCTCTCTTTAATATCTTGTTTAACTTTTAAATATTGATTTTTAATAACTTGCGAATCTTTATTAGCCTGTTCTTCATTAAAATTAATTTTTAATAAATCATTTAATTTAAGATTTTTTAAATCCTCAGAATTATATTTGTTTATTTTTTTTCCTTTAGCTAGCTCTTGAATTCTAAGTTTAATATTTCTCTCTAAAATTTCTTCTTCTACAGCTTTGTCCTCCTGAGCGGATTCTATTTCACTTTTTTCTATCGCAGTAGATCTTTCATCTTTTTCTATACCGTGTCTGTTAAATACTCTAACATCAACAACTATACCATTGCTTCCTGGTGGCATTTTTAAAGATGAGTCTCTTACATCGGTAGCCTTTTCTCCAAAAATTGATCTTAAAAGCTTTTCTTCAGGATTTGAAATTGTATCCCCTTTCGGTGTAACTTTGCCAACTAATATATCTCCTGGTTTTACTTCAGCACCAATATAAACAACACCTGATTCATCTAAATTTCTTAAAGATTCCTCGCTAATATTTGGTATATCTCTTGTAATCTCTTCTGTGCCCAATTTTGTATCTCTTGCCATTAATTCATGTTCTTCAATATGAAGTGAAGTAAATACATCATCGCTAACACATCTTTCGGAAATTAAAATTGAATCTTCAAAGTTGTATCCAAGCCATGGCATAAAAGCTACTGTAACATTTTTTCCTAAAGCCAATTCACCTAATTTTGTTGAAGGTCCATCAGCTATAATGTCTCCTTTTTTTATAACATCACCAATTCTTACTAATGGTCTTTGATTTATTGTTGTATTTTGGTTTGATTTTTGAAATTTTAATAAATTATAAATATCAGTTCCAGATTTTGAAAAATCTTTTTCACTTGCTTTTACAACTATTCTTTTTCCATCTATCTTGTCAACAACTCCATCTCTTTTAGCTACAATTGTTGCTCCAGAGTCGAGCGCTACACCTTGTTCTATACCTGTCCCAACTAAAGGGGCCTCAGGTTTAAGTAAAGGAACTGCTTGTCTCATCATATTTGATCCCATTAAAGCTCTGTTAGCATCGTCATTTTCTAAAAAAGGAATTAAAGAAGCAGCGACTGAAACAAGCTGTTTGGGAGAAACATCAATGAATTCAATAAATTCAGGCTTTGAGAGAATAAAATTAAGAGATTTTCTACAGGAGACTAACTCCTCTTTAAAACCTCCATCGTTATTTAATGGTGAATTTGCTTGAGCGATAGTAAATTTAGAATCTTCTATCGCGGATAAAAATTCTACAGTATTTGTAACTTTGCCATTAACAACTTTTCTATAAGGACTTTCAATGAATCCATATTTATTAACTCTTGCGTATGTAGCTAAGCTGTTAATCAAACCAATATTTGGACCCTCAGGTGTTTCTATTGGGCATATTCTTCCATAATGCGTTGGATGAACGTCCCTTACTTCAAATCCTGCTCTTTCTCTAGTTAAACCTCCGGGACCAAGAGCAGAAACTCTTCTTTTATGAGTTATTTCTGAAAGAGGATTAGTCTGATCCATGAATTGAGATAATTGGGACGTAGCAAAAAAATCTTTAAGCGCTGCACTAATAGGTCTCGGGTTGATCAAATCTTGTGGCATTGCAGATTCTACTTCTAAAAGAGATGACATTTTTTCTTTTATCACTCTTTCCATTCTTAAAATTCCTATTCTAAACTGGTTTTCAACTAACTCTCCAACTGATCTAACTCTTCGATTCCCTAAATGATCTATGTCATCAACTTCACCTTTTCCATCTCGCAAATCAAGCATATGCTTAATTATTGCAATTATGTCGTCATTTCTTAAAATTGTTATCTCGTTGCTACATTTAAGATTTAATTTACTATTTAATTTTACTCTTCCTACATCTGAAAGATCGTATCTTATGGAAGTAAAAAATAAATTATTAAAAATTTCCTTAGCGATATCAAAAGATGGAGGCTCTCCAGGTCTAAGGACTTTATAAATATCATTTATAGCTTCTTCTTTAGTGCTATTTTTATCTATATTAAGTGTATCAATTAAATATGGCCCTTTATTTATAAGATCAACATTTGCTATAGATATAGTGTCGATTTTTAACTCTTTAATTTTTTCTAAATCTTCTTCTGAAATTGACGAACCTGACTTTAAAATAATTTTGTTTGATGAATTATCAATTATATCTTTTTTAAGATATTTTTTTAAAAAATAATCAGAAGAAACAAGAATATTTTTTAATCCATCTTCATTAAGCTTTTTTGCAATACCTAAATTAATTTTTGAACCTTTTTTTAAAACTTTTTTCTCTGTTGAGGCGTCTACTAGATCTTCTTTTAGTTTAATTGGTCTTTTGTAATCATTAAAATCAAATTTAGATTTCCATTTATTTTTTGTAGAATCTAAATTAAATGTTCTAAAATCATAAAATAAATCTAATATTTCTTGCTTTTTATAACCCAAAGCATAAAGAAGTGTTGTAACGGGTAATTTTCTTTTTCTATCTATTCTAAAATGCAGTATATCTTTTACATCATATTCAAAATCTAGCCATGAACCTCTGTTTGGTATTACTCGACAGTTAAATAAAAGTTTACCACTTGCGTGACTTTTTCCTTTATCATGATCAAAGAAAACTCCTGGGCTTCTGTGCATTTGGTTAACAACGACTCTTTCAACTCCATTAATAATAAATGTGCCGCTTGGTGTCATTAATGGAATTTCTCCCATATAAACTTCTTGTTCTTTTGCAGATAAAACTTGTTTAGTATTAGTTTCGGGATCAATGTCGTAAATTACTAAACGTAGAGTCGGCTTTAATGCAGATGAATATGTTAAATCTCTTTGTCTACACTCCTCAACATCAAATTTAGGTTTATCTAAATTAAATGATATATATTCTAAAGTGGCTTTGTCTGATAATTCTTCAATAGGAAAAATGCTTCTAAAAACTTTATCTAATCCTTTTTGCAAATTAGAATCTTTTATATCTTTTGGAGATAAAAATTGACTATAAGATTTTTTTTGAACTTCAATTAAATTTGGAATTGATAAAGTTTCCTTTAACTTTCCAAAATTTCTTCTGATACTTTTTTTTTCAGTAAAAGATAATTGCATGCACCAATTTGCATATAAAATGCAAATAATAAATTTTAAATTAAACTATTTTAATTCTACTTTGGCTCCAGCTGCTTCAAGTTTCTTTTTAGCCTCTTCAGCATCCTTCTTAGCAACTCCAGCTTTAACGTCCTTTGGAGCTCCTTCAACCAAATCTTTTGCTTCTTTTAAACCTAATCCTGTAATTGCTCTAACTTCTTTTATAACATTAATTTTTTTGTCGCCCGCTGATGCAAGAAAAATTGTAAATTCTGATTTTTCTTCAGCTGGAGCTGCGCCTGCGCCTGCTGCAGCTGGAGCTGCGGCTGGTGCAGCAGCAGTTACTCCCCATTTTTCTTCAAGTTGTTTTGATAAGTCAGCGGCTTCCACAACCGTTAGTTTTGATAATTCATCTATAATTTTGTTTAAATCTGCCATGGTATTTCAATTTTATGTTTTTTTACTTTTAGCGAGCGCCAAAATAGCAATTTTTGAGCCAGGTGCAAGTAAAATACTAACAATTTTTTGTGCCGGAGAAGACAAAATACCTACTATTTTGCTTCTTGCCTCTTCTAATGTGGGTAATGTGGCAATTTTAGCCACTTCCTCTACTGACAGAGGCTCATCTTCCATTATACCTCCAACAATTTTAAGATTTGAATTCTTCTTAGCAAATTCAGTTAAAATTTTAGCTGATTTTATAGCATCCTCAGAAAGAGCAATTGCCGTAGGACCTGAAAAAAGATTCTCTAATTTTTTAAATTTTGTTCCCTCTAATGCTAATTTTGTTATTCTATTTTTTGTAATTTTAAATAAAATACCATGTTTTCGCATCTCTGATCTTAATTCATCTATCTGCTTTACTGAAAGTCCTTGGTAATGAGTAACAAAAACTGAACTTGTTTTTGAAAAAAACCCTTTCATTTCAGTGATATAATTTTTTTTCTTTTCTTTGCTTATCATAATTTACTTTACTAATTTTAGTTTAAAAGAAACTCCCATTGTTGAAGTTAAATATGCAGATAAAATATAATCTCCCTTTATACCTGCGGGTTTTTCTCTTTTGATAGTTTCATAAAAAGCATCAAAATTTTGCTTAATCTTATTATCTGCAAAGCTTTTTTTACCAATAGACGCTGCTATATTTCCATCTTTGTCATTTTTTATTTCAATTTGGCCAGATTTAATTGCTTTAACCACAGATTTAACATCATTTGTAACTGTACCTAGTTTAGGGTTTGGCATTAAACCTTTCGGACCTAATATTTTTCCTAACTTACCCATCTTTGGCATCATTGCGGGTGTTGAAATTAATTTATCAAAATTTATCTTGCCTGAGGTAATATCAGAAATTAAATTCTCTGAACCACAAGTATCAGCTCCAGATTCTTTTGCGTCTTTTACTTTACTGTCCTCACAAAGTACTGCAACTCTTATTTTTTTTCCATTACCATTAGGTAAATTTACATTTGTTCTAACGCCTGCTTCTTCTTTTTTTTGTTTTAAATTTAATTTAAAGCTAACATCAATTGATTCATCAAACTTAGTAGTGCAATTAGTTTTTATCTTTTTTAAAGCATCATCAAACGACTCGACCTTTTTATCTTTTGCTGAATCTAGAATTTTTCTAAATCTTTTTGAACATTTTTTTTTCATTAATCCTTAACCTCTATTCCCATTGATCTAGCTGATCCACTAATTATTTTTGTTGCTTCTTCTAGATCATTTGCGTTTAAATCTTTCATTTTTTCTTTAGCTATATTTTCTGCCTGCTTTTTTGTTATAGAACCAACAATAATTCTACCAGGTTCTTGTGATCCGGACTTAAGCTTAGCAGCTTCTCTAATAAAATGCGAAGCTGGTGGGGATTTAATAATAAAATCAAATTTTTTATCTTTATATACAGTAATTACAACAGGTACTGGTTTTCCCATAAAGCTTTTCGTCTTTTCATTAAAAGCTTTACAAAACTCCATAATATTAATTCCTCTTTGACCTAAAGCTGGACCAACAGGTGGCGCAGGATTTGCCTGACCTCCTTTAATCTGTAATTTTACATATCCTGTTATTTCTTTTGCCATGACTAAAATTTCTCCACCTGACTATATTCTAAATCTATTGGTGTTGGTCGGCCAAAAATTGACACTGAAACTTTAAGTCTAGATTTTTCCTCATCAACTTCCTCAACAAGTCCACTAAATGAAGCAAACGGTCCTTCGCAAACTTTAACTTGTTCACCAATATCAAAACTAACTTGTGTTTTTGGTATCATTGTGCCTTCACTTATTCTTCCCATAATTTTATTAATCTCGTTTTCGGAAACTGGAGTTGGTGTTCCTGTTCCACCTAAAAAACCTGTAACTTTTTGTATATTTTTAATCATATGATAAAGTTCTTTATTCATTTCCATTTTTACCAAAACATAACTTGGAAAATATTTTTTTTTCCTCTGTACTCTTTTACCTCTTTTAACTTCGGTAACTTCATGCATTGGAACTAGTACATCATCTATTTTTTCCCCTAATTCTTGCTTTTTAACTAGATCTTTTAAAGTTTCAGCAACCTTTTGTTCAAAACCAGAAAAAGTCTGTACTATATACCAATTTTTCATACTAAAAATTAACAGTTAAAATTATATTTAATAAAAATCTATAAATTTGATCAAGTAGTAAAAAAAATATCGCTGCTATAGAAGCCAAAGCAAACACCATTAAAGAACCTACCATTACATCTTTTCTTGATGGCCATGTTACTTTAAAGGCTTCTTGTTTTACGCTCTGCAAAAATCTTAATGGATTAATCATTTTTTTTTAATTTTTTAAGCTATTTGGCAGGAGCGGAGGGAATCGAACCCCCAACCTCCGGTTTTGGAGACCGGCGCTCTACCAATTGAGCTACACTCCTAGTAGCTTACTTAATTATTTT
>MDTG01394705.1_pt1 | contig 12705 bp, 13 predicted proteins | sample 811421 | NCBI WGS metagenome assembly MDTG01 (sample SAMN05326645, study PRJNA326480) | marine metagenome | isolation source: seawater | place: Pacific Ocean: South East | collected 2011 | reverse complement strand
TGGGAGATGCCCATGCAGTGCTTCAGTGCCGACCACGGCGTGACCGGCCAGTACTTGGCGGTCCGGCGAGCCTCGCCGGGTCGTTCGACGATCCAGACGCTGCGCAGGCCCTCCTCCTTCAGACAGGCGACGGCATGTTGCGGAGACCAGGGCACGGTCGCAGCATAGCGGGCAGATCCGTTCGGGTCGTGTAGGCTGTCCCCATCGCTCGATGAACGCCTGCGGCGGGGAGGAACGACATGAGCTGGACCTGGTTCTACTGCATTCTCGGCGCCTACCTGATCGGCTCAATCCCCTTCGGCGTGCTCATCGGCCGCGCCCGGGGAATCAACATCCGGGAACACGGCTCACGGAACATCGGGGCCACCAACGTCGGACGCGTACTCGGCCGCCGGTGGGGACTGCTCTGCTTCGCACTCGACATGGGCAAGGGCGCGATCCCGGTCGTCGTCGCCGGACTGCTCACCGACACCATCGGCCAGAATCCGATGTTCGTCCCGACGGCCTCGCTCTGGCTCTGGCTGGTGGTTGCGATCGCCGCCTTCTGCGGACACATGTATTCGATGTTCCTGAACTTCTCCGGTGGCAAGGGCGTGGCCACGGCCTTCGGCGTGCTGCTGGCGATGTACCCCGTCCTCACGATCCCTGCGCTGACCGGACTCGTCGTCTGGATCGCCGCACTGCTGGCGACCAGAATCGTCTCGGCCTCGAGCATGATCGCCGCCATGAGCATTCCGGTGGCGACGCTGATCGTTCTCCGGTGGTTCGGCACCCGGACCGAAGCCGACGTGAGCACCGGCGACGTGCTCGCTCGCGGCTCGGCACCGTTGACCATCACGATCGCGATCGCACTGCTGATCCTCTGGCGCCACCGGGCGAACATCGGCCGCCTGCTCCGGGGCGAGGAGCCACGGATCAAGTCGCGGGCATCGACCACATCCGAAGGATGAACCAGCCCAGCAGGACGCAGACCGGCAACCGCAGGTCGATCAGATCGCGCCACGCCGCGGGCCGCACCACACCCTGCAGAACGACCATGCTCAGAATGAACACGGACGCCCAGACGATCCCGTGTCCCAGCGGCATGATTCCCACCAGTCCGGCCACGACCAGCGGCAGCACCGCCACGCATTCCATTCCGACGGCCAGCATCCGTGTCGGGCCCGCACCGATCCACAACGGGAACGTCCGGGTCTCGGTGCAGGCGTCGACCGCACGATCGTCGATGTCGCACAGCATCGCGTCGATCATGACGATGCCGCAGAGGGCGAACACCACCGGAAGCAGATCGGCGGGCACGATCTCGATCCCGGGCAGCACCAGGACCACGGACAACGCGGCAATGGCGCAGCCCACGATCAGATTCTTCAGAAGCAGCCGATCGCGGGGCTGACTGCCGACGGAACCGGCGGCGTAGAGCAGCGCACCCGCCGGCGCCAGTACCACCAGAAGCAGTGCCAGTGGATGGACCAGCCAGGTCGCCACCGCCGCCTGCAGACAGAACCCGACCATGATGAAACGCTGAATGCGAGGATGCTCGGTCAGGTAGCGACCACGACCGGAGGGCATCGCACTGCGTGCGGCGCGGCGACGGCGGTGCAGCACGTAGACGAACATCGCGATGCTGAACGAAGCCCACACGGACAGCACGAGTCCCTCGAGCTCCCTTCCCAGCAGAAGCCCCGCCAGCAGCGTGCATCCCGCAACGTAGCAGCCCGACCAGAACGAGATGTACCCGCCCAGTGCGAAGGGTCTCGGTTGGCGATCGGCTTCCATTCCGCCAGTCTACGAATTCTCATTCCACTTCGGACGGATCGGCGACGAAGACGGGGATCTCGATCATCTCGGTGCCGGCCCCGTCGGTCCAGGTTCTCCAGCGATTCCGGGCGCGGAGCGTCTTGAACCAATCGCCGCCGGCCACGGGATTCAGATGATCCTCCAACAGGACGAGTTCGCCACGGGATTCGGCGATCTCGTCGAGCACCTGCAGAAACTCCTCGAAGCGTTCCAGCGTCGTCGTCACCGTCCAGGTGGCACCGAGATCCGCGTAGACGAACTGATCGTCCATGGTCGGAACCTGCGATGCATCACCCAGCAGCACGCCTTCGATCTCCAGCAGCAGGGGCGGTTCACCACTTCCACCGCCGGCTGCCGACGCCTCCAGGGCGGGATCGAGCAGATCGGCGGCGGATGCGTTGACCAGCAGGGTGGCATCGGTGCGCAGCGCCAGCAACCGAAGCATCGCCAGCATGTCGTCGTCGTTCGAGGCGGGCAGCACCAGCGCCAGCGGTTGCGGAGCCACCACGATGTCGTCCGTGGCCGCGGCACCGAAGATCCGTTCCCCCCCACCGCCTCCGATGACGTCACCACCGTCCATGCGACCGGTCCGGAAGGAGTCCATGGCGTTCGGATTCCGGGCGATCTGCGGCGCGTCGGCCGGAACGAAGATCTGCAGCGGATTGATCAGCACCAGTGCGGCGAGCAATCCCGTCGCGCACAGGATGACCGCGGCCGCCAAGGCAGGACGCCGCACCCATGCCAGCGAAACGGGAGGGCGATTGCGTCGCCGGTACTGGCCGGGGGACGGGGGCGAAAGCAGCGGTCGCGCAATCGCGCGCTCGATCTGGTGGTCGAGGTCGTTGGGAACCGGTGGATCCGCGAGCCCACCGGCCAGTCGACGATGCCGACGCATGGCCTCCAGTCGGCGACCGAGTTCCGGGTCGACCCCGATCAGCTGCTCCACGAGCGCCTGCTGCTCCGGGTCGAGCGTGCCGTCGACCCAGCCCAGCAGGAGTTCCTCATGGTGTGATTCGTGATCGCTCATGGCCCATCCGTTCCGCGTTCTTCCATTCGTTCGCACAGGGCACTCCGGGCCCTGAAGATTCTCGACTTGATGGTGCCCACGGGCACCCCGAATATCTCGGCCAACTGCACGTACTCGATGCCCTGCCGATCCCGAAGCAGAATGAGCAGCCGCTGCTCCTCATCGAGCTGCCCCAGAGCCGCCTCCAGAGCCCGCAGATCGTCAACGTGTTCGACGTCCGCCGCCGGGCCGGGTTCCATGGATGCCAGTTGATTCCCGCGACTGGTCGAACGCTCCCCCGCTCCGTCGCCTGCAGGGGCATCCAGACTGGGATGGCGCCGCAATTTCTGCTTTCGAAGATGGCTCATGCAGGCGTTCACCGCGATCCGGTACACCCAGGTGCTGAATTTCGAACGTCGATCGAACCCTTCGAGTCCGAGGATGACCTTCACCATCACGTCCTGAGTCAGATCCGCAGCATCCTCGTGATGCCCGAGGGTCCTCCAGCAGATCGACCAGACTCTCGGCTTGAAGCAGGTCAGCAGATCCGCCATCGCCTCCTCATCCCCTGCGAACCATGCGTCAAGCAGGGTCTCCTCGGCGGACGAATCAAGATGATCTGGTTGTGAGCCTGGAGATGACATGACAATCGCATTCGCCCGTTTCGTGTAGAATGCCTCATTCTGGAGAGCAGGGTGAGAGCTTCGACGGAATCATCCTAGCCACCAAGTTCCAAGGTCCGGTCCGCCTTCACTGGACCGCACCCCAGGCCCCAGGAGCCCACGAACGATGGAATCCAGCGACCGGTACCAATCCCCCCTCCAGGCCCGCTACGCCTCACGGCCCATGCAGGAACTCTGGTCCGACCGCAACCGCTTCACGACCTGGAGGAGGCTCTGGCTTGCCCTGGCCAAGGGGGAGCAGGCGCTGGGCCTCGACATCACCGACGAACAGATCGCCGCGCTGGAAGCGAATCTGGACAATCTCGATCTGGAAGCCGCCCGAACCTACGAGGCCAAGTTTCGACACGACGTGATGGCCCATGTGCATGCGCTGGGCGACCAGGCGCCGGCGGCGCGGGGCATCATCCATCTCGGTGCAACCAGCCAGTTCGTCAACTGCAACACCGAACTGATCATCCTTCGTGATGCCCTCACGATGCTGGCCGGCAAGGTGGCGCGGGTCGTCCTCGCGCTGGGCACCTTCGCCGAGACCTGGAAGCATCTGCCCGTCCTCGGGTTCACGCACTACCAGCCCGCGCAACCGACGACGGTGGGCAAGCGGGCCACGGTCTGGGCCCAGGATTTCGCGATGGCGTTGGAGGACATCGAACATCGGGTCGAGACCATGCGCTTCCGCGGTGTCAAGGGAGCAACCGGGACCCAGGCCTCCTTCCTCGCGCTATTCGACGGTGATCACGACAAGGTCGAGGAACTCGATCGGTTCGTCACCGAACAGATGGGATGGAGCGCCGACCGCCGCTTCCCGGTGACGGGACAGACCTATCCACGACTGCTCGACGCACAGATACTCGCCTCGCTGGCGCTGGTGGCCTCCGCCGCCCACCGGCTCGCGACGGATGTCCGCCTGCTTGCCAACCGACGGGAAGTCGAGGAACCGTTCGAGTCGACCCAGATCGGATCGTCCGCCATGGCGTACAAGCGTAACCCCATGCGAAGCGAACGCATCTGTGCGCTGTCACGCTTCGTCATGAATCTTCCCTCCAATGCGTACCAGACCGCCGCGGTGCAATGGTTCGAACGGACCCTGGACGATTCCGCCAACCGGCGACTGGTCCTTCCGGAAGCCTGCCTGGCCCTGGATGGAACCCTCGACCTGCTGATCAACATCACCGACGGCATGATCGTCCATGAACCGGTCATCACCGCCAATCTGATGTCGGAACTGCCCTTCATGATGACCGAGGACCTCCTCATGGCGGCGGTCCAGGCCGGTGGAGACCGTCAGGAACTCCACGAAGCGATCAGATCCCATTCCATGGAGGCGGCGGGATCGGTGAAGCAGGGCGGCCCGAACGATCTGCTCGATCGCCTGCGAACCGACGAACAGTTCGCGGGACTGGACCTGGAGACCCTGGCGGATCCCGGCCTGTTCGTGGGCCGTGCACCCCAGCAGGTGGACCATTTCATCCGCGAGGTGGTCGATCCCATCGCCACCCGCTGGAGCGCCGCGGCGACGAATCAGGTCGAACTTCGGGTCTAGAACCCGAAATATGGCGGCAAAACACGTACATACACCGAACAAAGGGGCCTTTTTACGCCTTCATGTGGGCAAAAACAGGGCTCATCGCCGATACTGGGTCAACAGGGCCGGAGCGGAACACCAGTTTCGTCTTGAACGGCCGGTCAAGGACCAGATGTCTCGTTTCCTACCGAGGGCCGATCCATGGAATCATACGAACGACTGAAGAAACTCGTCGAAGAAGTCGCGGACGACGTCGCAAAGTGCGGTGGTGGCAACAAGGCCGCCGGAACCCGTGTCCGCAAATCGATGCAGGAGATCAAGGCTGCCGCTCAGGACGTCCGCAAGGCTGTCCTGGAAGCACGCGACTGATATCTCTTCAAATGGCATTTTGAACACGTCGAGAGCCTCTCTCGGCGTGTTCTGCCATTTTGGTCGATCCACGCGACGTGACGAACGGTGCAATGGCTCTTATGCTGCCAGCTGCAAGGAACGACCCATGCCATCGGAACTGCTGTTCGACATCTCGAATATCGATCTCGACGCGGTCGCCTACGACAGCGAGGCGATCTCCAAGTTCAATCCCCAATCGGGAGACATGTGTCAGCTCGACCACGTGATCTGGATCGACGACTCCTTCACCAAGGCCGTGGGCGTGAAGCATGTCCGTGACGACGAGTTCTGGGTTCCGGGCCATATTCCGGGACGCCCCCTGCTTCCCGGAGTCATCATGATCGAAGCGGCCGCTCAGGCGAGCAGCATGCTGTATCAGCTTCGACTCAACGCCGACGAATCGAGCTTTCTCGGATTCACACGATGCGACAATTGTGTATTCCGTGGTCAGGTCGTCCCCGGCGATACGCTGCACATCCTCGTTCGCGAACATGATTTCCGTCGCCGGCGATTCACCTGCGACGCCCAGGGCATCGTCGACGGGAAGCTGGTCTTCGAAGTCCGTATCACCGGCATGAAGATCTGAGGGCGGCGGGCAGCGAACACGGCACCGGTCCACCCGGTGCCTCCGCCGGATGTGCATCCACCAGAAGGCCTTCGATTCCATGAACCCCACACCCCTCACCTTCGCACCGATCCTCAAATCCAAGGTCTGGGGGGGAACCGGACTCGCCGGTTTCGGCAAGGACCTCGGGACGATGCAGACCGTCGGGGAATCATGGGAGCTTGCGGACCTTCCTGACAGCATCCCGGAAGGCCGGTCGATCGTGGCCGAGGGACTCCTGGCCGGGAAGACGCTGCACGCCCTGCTGGAAGAGGACCCTTCCTGGATCATGGGTGACGCCCGACTCTCCGACCAAGGCGGCTTCCCCCTGCTGATCAAGTATCTGGACGCCAGAGAGAACCTTTCGATGCAGGTGCACCCCGACGAGGCGTGGGTCGCGGCTCATCCCGGTGATCACCTGAAGACGGAGTCGTGGATCGTCCTGCATGCCGAACCCGGGGCCGTGCTCTACAAGGGTGTCCGTGACGGTGTCACACCGGAACGGTTCGCCGCCGCCATCGACGACGGTACCGTGGTCGAACTCGTCGAATCGGTTCCGGCCCGGATCGGAGACTGCCACGATCTGCCCAGTGGAACCTGCCACGCCCTGGGAGCCGGCATCCTCGTCGCCGAGATCCAGACCCCGAGCGACACCACTTTCCGGGTCTTCGACTGGGGACGAACCGACCGAACGCTTCATGTCGAACAGGCGCTGCACTGCATCGATTTCCAATCCGTGACACCGACCACACCACCGTCGACGTTCGAACGGGACGGCGTCCGGATCACCGAGTTGTCCCGTACCGATCACTACTGGATCGATCGGATCGAGACGACCGCACCGAGCACCGTCCGTCTGGGATCCGGTCGTGCACCGGAAGTCCTCATGATGCTGTCCGGAGACGGAACCCTCGGACCGGACATCTCCGTGGGCGCGGGGCGAACCGCTCTCCTGCCCGCCGCGCTCGGACCGATCGAGGCGGCCTTCTCCGCCGGAGCGTCGATGCTGCGCGTCATGCTGCCGCAGCGCGACTGAGCACGGCTTCCACACCCTTCACGCTGCAATTATCGGCCTTGAAAAGGGTTTCAAGATTTCAACCACCGGTTCCCGATGTAGTGCCCTGACCTGACCCGAGTGGCCCCCCGGGGCCGATGACCGACCATGCATATCGAACCGACCAATCCACTGCTGCTGCATGCATCATTGCGCTCCGGCACCTCCGCGGCGCCGACCGCGCTGCGTCCTCCCTCCGTCACCGGCACCCCGGTCGCGGCACGCGTGCACGTGATGCCGGAGTTCGATGGCGGCTCCGTTCCGGTGAAGCCGGGAGCCTTTTCCATGTACACCCGCGCGGCCGACCGCGTCGAGGCCGCGATCCAAACGCAGCTCGGACGGACGGTCGACGTCCAGGCCTGATTCAGTAGCTCTTGCCCCAGACCACGCGTCGCGGGCTCGGCTTGCCGCTGAACGGACACGTGCCGGGTTCGGGATCGTCGTCGATCGGCTCGCACAACACGGTGACGCCGAGTTCGGACTTGATCTGCTCCTCGAGTTCACGATCGCCACAGAAGTGCGTCATGGCAAAGCCGGCGTGGATCGGCGTGGGATCGCCGTCCGGTGCCGTGAACCATTCCGTGAACTCCTCCCGGGTGTCGATCTCGCGGGTGTGGTCCTCACGATGCGCCAACGCACGGTCGTAGAGACCCTGCTGCATCTCCTCGAGCATCGAGACCACCTCCTCGAGGAAGCGGACCCGAGCCACGCTCTCCTTCTCCTTGGCGGGCCGGTCACGCCGGGCCATGAAGACCGAATCCTCGGCCATGTCACGGGGACCGACTTCGAGTCGGATGGGAACCCCCTTCTTGACCCATGACCAGGTCTTCTCTCCACCGCGGATGTCCCGATCGTCGATCTCGACCTCGATCGTCCGTCCCGCATACCGGATGCCGCGAAGATCCCTGGCCAGCGTCCGGCAGTATTCCATGACGGCCTCGGGATCGTCGGCCTTGAAGGTGATGGGAAGGATCACGACGTGGGCGGGCGCGAGTCGTGGCGGCAGGACCAGACCGTCATCGTCGGAATGGGTCATGATGAGTCCCCCGATCAGCCGGGTCGACACCCCCCAGGACGTCGTCCAGCAATGGACCCGTTCACCCTGGTCGTTGAGGTAGACGATGTCCTGGGCCCGGGAGAAGTTCTGACCCAGGAAGTGCGACGTCCCCGCCTGCAGGGCCTTTCGATCCTGCATCATGGCCTCGATGCAGAGGGTGTCGTCGGCGCCCGGGAACCGCTCCGCTTCGGTCTTGCGTCCGCGGAGGACGGGCATGGCCATCCAGTTGTCGCAGAAGTCCGCGTAGACATCCAGCATGCGACGGGTGTGCTCGACGGCCTCCTCCGACGTGGCGTGGGCGGTGTGGCCTTCCTGCCAGAGAAACTCGGCGGTCCGCAGGAAGAGCCTGGTCCGCATTTCCCACCGGACGACGTTGGCCCACTGGTTGATCAGCAGGGGAAGGTCACGATACGACTCGATCCAGCGCGAGAATGCCTCGCCGATGATCGTCTCGGACGTCGGCCGTACCACCAGCGGCTCATCGAGTTCACCCGCGGGCACGAGTCCACCGTCCGGTCCGGCTTCGAGCCGATGGTGCGTGACGACGGCGCACTCCTTGGCGAACCCCTCAACGTGTTCTGCCTCCTTCTCCAGGAACCGCTTGGGAATGAAGAGGGGAAAGTACGCGTTGCGATGTCCGGTGTCCTTGAACATCCCGTCCAGGACCCGCTGGCACTGTTCCCACAGTGCGCAGCCCCAGGGCTTGATGATCATGCAACCGCGGACGGGCGATGCTTCCGCGAGATCGGCGGCCTTGACGACCTGCTGATACCACTCGGGATAGTTCTCGCTGCGGACGGGCGTAATGGCGGTCTTCACCTTGGCTGACATGGGGGGAAGTATACGGGTTCCCATGGAAACGAGGCTGCCCGACCGTCCTCCTATAATCACCGGTCCATGTACGACTCCACCGCTGAGCAACCGACTGGCCTGCATGCCGCCCGGACCATCGCCGGGGACATCAAGATCGCCCACAGCGTCTTCGCCCTCCCGTTCGCCCTGCTGGCCGCCTTCATGGCCGGAGGATCCGAGGTGGGCGGGATCCAGTGGGGCCCGTTCCTGATCGCCCTGCTGCTGGTGGCCGTCGCCATGATCTGTGCGAGGACGGTCGCGATGCTGGCGAATCGCCTCTTCGACCGCCATATCGATGCGTTGAATCCCCGAACCGCCGGCCGGGCGCTTCCCAGTGGACGTCTGGGGACCGAGCAGGCCCTCGGATCGATCGCCATCGCAAGCGTGGTGTTTCTCCTGACGTGCCTGGGCTTCCTCTGGCTGTCCGGCAACCCCTGGCCGATCATGCTGGGCGTACCGGTGCTGCTCTGGATCAGCCTGTACCCGCTCGCCAAACGGTTCACACCTCTGTGCCACGCCTGGTTGGGATCGTCCCTGGCGCTCAGTCCGCTTGCGGCCGCACTGGCCGTTGCCCCCGATTCGCTGGTTCAACTGCCTGCACTGTGGTGCCTGGCCGCCATGGTGCTGGCCTGGGTGACGGGCTTCGACATCCTGTACGCACTGCAGGACGTGGAGATCGATCGAACGCAGGGCCTGCACAGCATGCCTTCGCGCTGGGGCGTCCGGCGTTCCATGTGGATCAGTCGCGGACTCCATCTCGGCGCCATCGGACTGCTCGTGCTGGCGTGGTGGATGACACCGGGGTTCCGATACGTGTTTCTCGGGGGCATCGTGGCCGCAACCGCCCTGCTCGTCTGGGAGCACGCGATCATCGCCCGGTACGGAACCGATCGGATCACGATGGCCTTCTTCACCCTGAACGGAATCGTGAGCTGCCTGCTGGGCCTGACCGGTGTGATCGACGTGCTCTCCGCGGGCTAGACGTCACCGGACTCCGGCTCCTCGTGCCGGTTCGACCAGAAGTAGATCTGCAGCGACAGCACCGCGAAGATGGAGACCAGGACGGCCAGCTGGAACAGCCCCAGACCGCATCCGACTCCAACCGCGGCCGCAACCCAGATGCACGACGCGGTGGTCACTCCGTGCACGCGTCCGCGGGCCTGGATGATCGAGCCGGCACCGATGAAACCAATGCCCCCGACGATGCCCGCGATGACACGACTGGTGTCCAGACGAAGCGTGGATTCGATCCCACCCTGCTGTTCCGCGGCGTAGATCCCCTCCATCGCACCGATGCCCGCCAACGTGAACGCCGCGGAACCGAGGCTCACCATCATCATGGTGCGGAGACCGGCGACCTTGCCCTTGGATCGCCGTTCCCAACCGATCACCGCCCCGAGGAAGATGGCCAGAAACAGCCGAAGCACCATGTCCCAGAAGGAGAGTTCCATCGGTGAAGTATGGCTCCGAACTCAGCGTGGGGTCGGAAGCGTGCTGCGGAATCTGCGACTTGCGAAGACCGACAGCGGCAGAAACCGACTTCCGGCCACCAGCACCCTGTAGAAGAGGCCCGGGATGCAGACGGCACGATTGCGGGAAACGGCCCGGTCCGCGTCCCGGACCACCCGGTCGACGTCCAGCAGCATGAACCGGGGCAGCCGGAAGACCTTCTCCTCCACCCCGATGTTGCGGAAGAACTCGGTGCGGGTGTAGCCGGGACACAATGCCGTCATGTGCACGCCGGTGTCGTGCAACGAGGCGTGCATCGATCGGGAGAATGCAAGCACGAACGCCTTCGCCGGTCCGTAGAGGCTGCTGGGCGTCAGGTGCAGGAAGGATGCCACGGAAGCCACGTTGACCACCCGCCCCCAACCGCGTTCGATCATGCCGGGCATGAAGGCATGCGAGAGCTCGACCACTCCTTCCAGCAGGATGTCGAGGAAGGCATCGTGCCGGCTCCAGGGTGCCTCGAGAAAGTCCTGATCCAGTGCGTAGCCCGCGTTGCTGACGAGGTAGTCGATCGACAGATCCCGATCGGTGACGGCCCCGATCAGGTCCCGCGCTCCTTCCGGCCGCGCGATGTCCATGGGAAGTTCCAGCACGTCGACACCGTGCTGCGAGCGGAGCGTCTGGGCGAGCATGGCCAGCCGGTCGGCCCGTCGGGCCGTGACGACCAGATCGAACCCCCGGGACGCAAGCAGCCGGGCGTACGCCTCGCCGATGCCCGACGATGCACCCGTGATCAACGCTCGGCGACTCGGTTCGGACATTCGCCCGCCTTTACTGGGAGAAGATCACCGTGGAATAGGGGCCGATGTTGATCTCGGCGGAATAGCCCATGCCGTCCCAGGGGACAGCCTCGGCGTTCAGATCCACCGTCCCCCAGTTCGAGAACGAACCGTCGTAGGACGCGGCATCGCTGTTGAACCGGACGTACCAGGTACCGCCCTGCGGCAGTCCGATGCGGTAGCCGGTGCGACCGGAGACGCCGAAGTTCGCCGCGACCACGACGTCGTCACCCGCTCCTCCGTTGGCGAATCGATGCCAGGCCACGATCTTGTCGGTGTTGTTCTGATGGAAGAAGTTCGTACCGCCTCCCCGCAGCCCCTCGGTGTTGCCCCAGAAATTTCGACGCAGGGAGATGAGATCCTTGTACATCTGCACGATGCCGGAATAGGTGCCGGCCCGCGACCAGTCGAGCGAGATCCAGTCGTCCCAGGCTCCGTCCTCGAGGAACTCCTGACCCATGAAGAGCATGGGGACCCCGGGGGAGGTGAACATGACCGCCGCACCGAGCGTCGAGCGCTTCTTCGCGTACCAGCTGTCGGCACAACCGGGACAGATGTCCTCCACGAGTCGCTGCTTGCCGTTGCCGGCCGCGACCTCGTCGTGCGATTCGGTGAAGATGATCCGCTTGAAGGCATCCCCGCTGTACTGATAGGTGACGCAGGACCGGACCGTGTCCATGTCACGCTCTGCGTCGGACCCTGCGGTCAGCACGCTCCGCAGCGGATGCACGAAGGCCGCATCCCACTGGGCGTCGAAGCCCGCCCCGCCGGCACCGGTGCCGTTCGTGATCTCCTGGTTGAGGTCCATGTCCTCGGACGTCGAGAACTTCCAGGGCTGGGTGGCGTCGATCTCGTTGTTGATCCACTGCAGCAGCCCCCATCCCTCGGGAATCGACTCCCCGTCGTCGGTGCGATGGATCCACTTGGTGGCATCGACCCGGATGCCGTCCATCTGGTATTCCTGCAGCCAGTACAGCACGTTGTCGCGGATGTACTGCCGGACCTCGCCGCGTCCGTAGTCCGGACGCGGCCCCCAGGGCGTCTGCGCCCGGGAGTCCTGGTAGAAGTAGATGCCGCCGTTGCCGTCGGTGTTCCACCCGTCGAACTGCCAGAGATCGAGATCGGACGGACCGAGATGGTTGTAGACCACATCGGCCAGCACGGCGATGCCGCGGGCGTGGGCCTGTTCGACGAACCACTTGAAGTCGCCGGGCGTGCCGTAGTGGCTTTCGACGGCGAAGGGATACGAGGGGTTGTAGCCCCATGAGACATCGCCGGGAAACTCCACGAAGGGCATGAGTTCGATCGCATTGATGCCCAGGTCGGCCAGGTAGTCCAGGCGAGCCGTGACTTCCTGGATGTTGCCCGGTGCGTAGGACCCGAAGCTCCCGATGTGCAGTTCGTAGATCACCAGATCATTGAACGACGGCATGAAGAAGGTGTCCCCGGACC
>MDTG01391544.1_pt1 | contig 12705 bp, 15 predicted proteins | sample 811421 | NCBI WGS metagenome assembly MDTG01 (sample SAMN05326645, study PRJNA326480) | marine metagenome | isolation source: seawater | place: Pacific Ocean: South East | collected 2011 | reverse complement strand
TTTCATAATCCATTGAGGAAAAATCATCATAGGGAAAATTCATATCTTCAGTTTTTATTTCCTGCATCATTAATATATCTGGCTTATATTTAATAAGATAACTTTTAATATTTTCGATACGTGCTCGTACGGAATTTACATTCCAAGATGAAATTAACATTAAAGAGAGAAGGAAACACCACAACCACAAGATGATTTAGTTTGTGGATTTGTTATTTTAAATTGTTCACCAATTAATTCTGAAACATAGTCGATTTCAGATCCTTTTAACAGATCAGCTGATGTTTTATCAATAAGAATATTGTCATAATTTAAATCTTCAACTGTCTTATTTTTATCAAATGTGAATTCATATTGAAAACCTGAACAACCTCCACCTTTGATAGCGATTCTAAAAAAAGACCCTTTATCTTTTTTTGATAATAAAACATTTATTTGTTTTAGCGCTTTATTTGTAAATTTAATTTCTTTAATCATAATTGATCACTGCTATTACTAATATAATACTTAATTATTTAATTAAAAGGATGAAAAAATACTCAAAGATAGGTCTGTTTAAAAGCAAAGGTAGAATATTTAGCGAGTCTTCATCAAAATATAGATCACCTTTTCAGAGAGATAGAGATCGAATAATACATTGTGCTTCATTTAGAAGACTAAAACATAAAACTCAGGTATTTGTTAATACAGAAGGAGACCATTACCGAACAAGAATAACTCACTCAATTGAGGTCGCACAAATAGCAAGATCTATAGCACGTTATCTTGATTTAAATGAAGATTTAGCTGAAACTTTAAGTCTTGCTCATGATTTAGGTCATACTCCGTTTGGTCATGCAGGAGAGGCTTCTCTTAATGAATGCATGGACTCTTACGGAGGATTTGATCATAATTTACAAACTTTAAGAATTGTTATGTTTTTAGAAAACAAATATTTAAAGTTCAGTGGGTTAAATTTATCAATTGAAACATTGGAAGGACTATTGAAACATAATGGACCAGTAAAAAATTTAGAATTAGTTGATGAATTAATTGGAATAAAAAAATTTAAAAATATGATTAGTTTTGATACATATCCATCTTTAGAGGCACAAATATCAGCAATATCTGATGATATAGCTTATAATAACCATGACATCCAAGATGGAATAAATGCTAATTTATTTAAATTAGAGGAGTTAGTTGATATTAATTTTTTTAAAGATATTTACCAAAAATATAAAAATAAAATTAACAAACATAATTTTAAGATTGCAACTTATCAAATTATAAGAGACTCAATTGATTTAATGATAAAAGATTTAATAATTAATACTAAAAAAAATATAAATAAAAATAAAATAAAAAAATTGAATGATATAAACAAAGCAGGTTTTTTAATTGTCGATTTTTCCGATAAAATTAAAGTTTCTGATAATGAAATAAGATTTTTTCTAAAAACAAAAATGTATAACAATAAAAAAGTATTAGAAAAAAATAATAAAGGAAAAAAAATTATTAAACAATTATTTCATAAAATTAAAGAAAACCCAAAAAAATTTATTACAAAAAAAGAAATTTCCAATAACAAGTATAGAGCAATTTCTGATTTTATCTCAGGTATGACTGATAGATATGCAATTAAACTGATTAATAATTTAAAATGAATATATTTGATCAATATATAGATAAAATTAAAAAAATTTTATTAAATTTATCTAAAAATGGAAACTTAATTTTACCTGATACATTAGATGGAATAACTGCTGAGTTACCACCGCTAAAATTTGATAGTGACATTTCCACAAATGTAGCGATGATTTTATCCAAGATAAACAAAAAATCTCCAATCGATCTTGCTAAAATTTTAGTAGAGTCATTAAAAAAGGAAGATAAATTTATTAATGAAATTACAATAGTAAATCCAGGTTTTATCAATATTAAATTCAAAAATTTTTTTTGGACAAACTTTGTTAAAGAAATTATTAATAATAATATAACTTTTGGAATTAATACAAAAGAAAAAAAAGAAAATTATTTAATAGAATTTGTTTCAGCAAATCCAACAGGCCCTCTCCATGTGGGCCACTGTAGAGGTGCAGTTTTGGGCGATGTAATCGCAAATATTTTGCTATTTAATAAACATGATGTTACTAAAGAATATTATGTAAACGATTATGGTAACCAAATAATAAATTTTACAAAGTCGGTTTATTTTAGAATAAGAGAAATTTCTTTCAATGAACCATTTCCTTCAGATAATGACGACCTATATCCAGGAGATTATTTAATAGATTTTGCCAAGAATATCATAAACTTAAACAAAAAAATTGATTTTAAAAATTTTGAGGAAATTTCAGAAAAATTAACCGTTTTATCAATCAATGAAGCACTCAAATTAATAAAACGTAATCTAGGTAGTCTTGGTATAAGTCATGATAATTTTGTAAGTGAAAAAAGCTTAGTGATCAATAAAGAAGTCGAAAAAGTTGTTAATCATCTTCAAAATAAAAACTTTATATATAAAGGTAAAATTAAAGCACCTGTTGGAGAAGATTTGAGCAATTGGGCGGAGAGAGATCAATTGCTTTTTAAATCAACTGATTTTGGGGACGATAAAGATAGAGCTTTACAAAAATCTGATGGTTCCTGGACTTATTTTGCGAGCGATGTTGCATATCATAAAAATAAAATAGATAGAAAATTTGATAAATTAATAAATATTTTAGGTGCAGATCATGCTGGATATATTAAAAGAATTTCATCATCAGTTGAAGCCTTATCTGGTCAAAAAAATAAATTAATTTGTAAAGTAAGCCAACTTGTAAAACTTATAAAAGACAAAAAGCCTTTTAAAATGTCCAAAAGAAAAGGAGATTACATTACTTTAGATGACTTGATAAACGAAGTAGGAAAAGATGCTACTAGGTTTATTATGTTGAATAGAAGTAGTGACGTTGAGCTTGATTTTGATTTTGATAACGTGATTGAAAAATCTAAAGAGAATCCATTATATTATGTTCAATATTGTTACGCAAGAATATCATCAGTATATAGACATATTGGAAAAGATATAAATTCAAAACTAGATTTAAATAATTTTGATTTTGAATATTCAAGTGATGAAATAAAAATTTTAAAAAGAATAGCTGAATGGCCTAAGTGTATAGATGCAGCAAGCTCAAAACTTGAGCCTCATAGAATTCCTACTTATCTTTATGATCTTGCATCAGATTTTCACTCATATTGGAATCTAGGTAAAAACAATCCGGAAAAAAGATTCATAAATGAAGAAAAAAAAATCTCAGATGATAAACTTATCTTTTTGAAGATAATATCAAATGTTATTAAATCCGGAATGGATATAGTAGGTGTTAGTAGCCCTGAAAAAATGTAATGATTAAAGAAATAAAATATTTTGTATTTATATTCGTAATTATTGTTTTTGTTTTTTTTACAGTTAAATATTATTTTTCTGACTCTCATAAGAAAAAATCTTATAGATCTTTAATTAATATTAATCAAAAATTAGAATTTTATTCAAAAAATTTACCAATTTTAAAAAGTGATACTAATGAAATAATAGAATATGTAAAAAATACACAAACAAAAAAAACGAAAAAATATTTTTTCTGGGAACTTATTGATAAAGATGATTAATAGAAGATCATTTGTTACAGGCATAAAAGGAACAAAACTTAATCATCAAGAAATTCAATTTTTAATTAAATATAAACCGTGGGGAATAATTTTATTTTCAAGAAATTTAAAAAATACAAAACAAATTAGAAATTTAACAAACCAAATTAGAAAAATTTTTAAGGATCAAAATTATCCAATTATGATCGATCAAGAAGGAGGTAGAGTTAATCGATTAGAAAAATTTATTTCATTAGATCACTTGAATTCAGAATATTTTGGAAATTTATTTGTGCAAAATAAAAAATTGTTTAATCTTATATTTAAACTGTATGTAGATAAAACGTCCCATCTTCTTTCAAATTTAGGAATAAATATAAATACAGTACCAGTTTTGGATTTAAGGTATAAAAATAGCTCAAACATTATTGGTAACCGTTCTTATTCGAATAATCCTAAGATAGTATCTAAAATTGGAGATATATGTATTGATATCTTTAAAAAAAATTCAATTGGCACTGTAATTAAACATATTCCAGGCCATGGATTAGCAAAAGTTGATAGCCATTATTTTACTCCTTATATTGATAAATCATTAGATTTCTTAAAAAAAAAATGATTTTATGGTATTTAAATCTAAAGATTCATTATTTGCTATGACTGCACATGTTATTTTTAATAAAATTGATCCAAAAAATACCGTCACACACTCTAAAAAATTAATTAAGATTATAAGAGAGCAAATTAAATTTAAAAATATAATTATTTCAGATGATTTATCGATGAAAAGCCTCAAACATTCTCTGAAAGAAAATACTATTAGTGCTTTTAATGCTGGGTGCAATTTAGTACTACATTGCAATGGAAAATTAAAAGAAATGGAAATAGTTGCTAATTATTCTCCAAAAGTTAATTCATTTATAATTAAAAAAACATCAGAATTTTATAAAAATATAAGTTAATATAAGCTAATGATCGAATCTAACCACTCATTATTTGAAGTAGATATAGATAACTATAATGGACCTATTGATGTTCTTTTGGATTTAGCAAAAGCTCAAAAAGTAAATCTTGAGGAAATTTCAATAACAAAATTAGCTGATCAATTTCATGACTTTATTTCGAGTAAAAAAAATCTTAATCTTGAAATTGCATCGGAATATCTTTTAATGGCAACATGGTTGGCTTATTTAAAATCAAAATTATTATTGCCTGGTAATCCAGAAGAGGAATTTAAAATACATGAAGTTGCTGAAAAGTTAAAACTTCAATTAAAAAAATTAGAACTTATTCGTTTATTATCTGATCAAATGTTAAAAAGAAAAAGGCTTGGTCGTGAAATCAGAACCAGAGGTATGAAAGGTTTTATAAAATCTATCTATAGCTCTGAATATAAATTAAATTTATTTGAGCTACTTAAAGCTTACTCAACTATAATAATGACAAAAGATTTTCAAAAGTTGAATATTCCTAAACTACCAGTTTTTACTACTGAAGATGGAATAAAAACAATAAAAAATTTTTTAACACAATTGATTGATTGGAAAAAACTGGATGATTTAATTCCTAATCATTTTAAAATTGGAAATAAATTTAAGAGAACTGGAAAAGCAGGAATTTTTGCTGGATCTTTAGAACTTGTCAAAGAAGGAAACTTAAAAATTAGACAAGATAAATTATTTGATGAAATTTATATTAAAGAAAATAAATGAATAAAAAAAAATTAAAAAAAGATAATAATATTCTTAATTTTCCATCAAAGTTGACACCCATTGAAAAAGAAATAGAAGCTATTATATTTGCTGCTGCAGAACCTTTAGATATTGATACAATAGAAAGCAAACTTTCAAAAAAAACTAATATAGAGAAATCTTTAGGAAAATTACAAACAGAATATTCAAATCGAGGTATTAATTTAGTTTGTATTTCAAAAAAATGGTCATTTAGGACATCACCAAATTTATCAAACCTTATGACAAAAGAAAAAACAATTGAGAAAAAATTATCAAGAGCGGCAGTTGAAACGCTTGCTATTATTGTTTACCACCAACCAGTTACAAGAGCTGAGATAGAAGAAATTAGAGGTGTAGCCTTCGGAACTAACACTTTAGATATACTAATGGAGCTTAATTGGGTAAAACCAGGAGGACGAAAGGATATACCCGGCAAACCTATTCAATATATTACAACGGAAGATTTTTTAAGTCATTTCAACCTTCAAAAACTCTCAGATTTGCCAACAGTAGATGAGTTAGGTGCAGCTGGTTTAATTGATACATCGAATATTGATAGCGCTATATTTGGAACAGGGAAATTTTATAAAGAAAAACAATATGAAAAAAAAGAGGATATTTATTCAAATATTGATGAAATGTTAAATAGCACTCTTCAAGACGAAAATAATAAATAAAAAAGTCACTTTCAAAATAATTATAAACAGGATATAAACTTTCTTATGAGTATAGGAATTTGGCAAATTGCAATAGTAGTAATTTTAGTGGTTTTACTTTTTGGCAGAGGTAAAATATCGAGTTTAATGGGTGATGTTGCTAAAGGAATAAAAAGTTTTAAAAAAGGTATGGCTTCTGATGTGACAGACGAGTCAGAACCAAAAAATATTTCTGAAAACAATCAAGATACAAAAGACAAAGATTAAATCACATGCCCACTATAGGCTGGTTTGAGATTTTAATAGTAGTAGCAATAGCAATAATTTTATTGGGCCCCAAAGATTTTCCGATAATGCTTAAAAAAGTTGGTTCTTGGGTTTCATCAACAAAAAAATACATCAATAATATTCAAACTGAAATTTCTAATATTGATTTAGAAGAAAATAAAATACAAAAAAATACAGATAAAAAAGTAGATAAAAAAGAAGATTTTAAAGATGCATAATGAAGATCAAGAGAGTGGCTTAATAAGTCATTTAGCAGAATTGAGAAAAAGATTAATTCATAGTTTTATTTTTTTAATAATTTTCTTTATAGGATGTTATATATTTGCTGAATACCTTTACGGCTTTTTAGTTGAACCTTATGCTCAGGCCGTAAAAAACGATGGCACAGATAGAAGGCTTATATTTACGGCATTACAAGAGACTTTTTTAACATACTTAAAAATTTCTTTTTTTGCAGCTTTTTTTATTACATTTCCATTTATCTTGATACAAATTTGGAAATTTATTGCACCTGGACTTTATAAACATGAAAAAATAGCAATACTTCCTTATCTAATATTAACACCAGTTTTATTTTTTTTGGGAGGAGTTCTTGTGTACTATTTAATAATGCCATTAGCAATCAAATTTTTTTTATCATTTGAAAGTTCTGGTTTATCAACGAATTTACCAATTCAATTAGAAGCAAAGGTTAATGAATATCTTTCTTTGGTAATGAAATTAATTTTTGCTTTTGGTATAAGTTTTCAATTACCAATAGTTTTAAGTCTACTTGCTAGAATAGGATTAATTGATTCTCAATTTCTTAAATCAAGAAGAAAATATGTGGTTGTTATAATTTTTGCTGCTGCTGCTCTGCTAACTCCACCTGATCCAATTACTCAGATAGGTTTAGCAATTCCGTTATTAATTTTATATGAATTATCTATTTTTTCTGTAAAATTTATCGAAAATAAAGATATAAAAAATAATAATGCATAATCTTAAAGAAATAAGAAAAAATTTTGAAAGTTTTAAAAATAACCTCAAAAATCGTAATTTAGATATTGATATAGAAAATTTAAAAAAATTAGATGATTTAAACAGAGAACTTATCCAGAAAAAAGAAAAACTAGAAAAAGAAAAAAAAGATATATCTAAATCCAAAGATGAAAGTTTATTCACTAAGTCTAAAAAAATTTCTAAAGAATTAGATAGAATTTCTAATGATCAAAAAAAAGCTAAATATGAATTAGACAAAATTTTATCTAATATACCTAATATACTTCATAAAGATGTTCCGAACGGGAAAAATGAAGAAGATAATGTTGAATTAGGTAAATTTGGAAGCATTCCAGAGTTTGATTTTAAACCCAAATCACATTATGAACTTGGTGAGAAACTTGGAATGTTAGATTTTGATTTGGCTACTAAAACTACTGGATCCAGATTTGTTTTTGTTAAAAGTAAATTAGCATTACTAGAAAGAGCTTTATCAAATTTTATGTTGGACAAACATATTATGAAAAACGGATATTTAGAAATTTCTCCACCTTTAATAGCATCTGAAGACTCTATGTTTGGTACAGGCCAATTACCTAAATTTGAAAATGATCAATTTGAAATTAAAATTGAAGAGGGCTCTGAAAGAAAATTTTTAATTCCAACAGCTGAAGTAATACTTACAAATATAGTCAAAGACAAAATACTAAACCAAAAAGATTTACCATTGAGATTTGTAGCATCCACTCCTTGTTTTAGGAAAGAAGCAGGTAGCTATGGTAAAGATACAAAAGGCATGATTCGTCAACACCAATTTTATAAAGTTGAATTAGTAAGTGTTGTTGAGCAAGATAAGTGTTTAGAGGAACTTGAAAGAATGACAAGTTGTGCTACAAAGATTTTAGATGATTTAGGTTTGTCTTACAGGAAAGTAATTTTATGTAGTGGAGATATTGGTTTTAGTGCAGAGAAGACCTATGATATTGAAGTTTGGCTACCTTCAGAAAACAAATATAGAGAAATCTCATCCTGTTCATCTTGTTCAACATTTCAAGCCAATAGAATGAAAACCAGATACAAAAATCAAAATAAAGAAACAATTAACGTTGGAACTTTAAATGGTAGCGGTCTAGCCATTGGAAGAACCTTAATAGCCGTTATGGAAAATTACCAACAAAAAGATGGGTCTATAGTTATTCCAGAAAAGTTAAGACCTTACATGAATAATTTAGAAAAAATTTCATTGAATTAAAGTTGTTTTAATTTCCTAAGTAGTATAAATAATCAACTTTAAATATAGGAGTTTTATGGAAGGTTCTGGAATAGGTCAATTTATACCTTTAATACTAATATTTGTTATTTTTTATTTTTTTCTAATAAGACCGCAACAAAAAAAAGTAAAAGAACATAAAGCAATGGTTGAAGGTCTAAAAAGAGGTGATAAAGTTATTACATCAGGTGGTATCACTGGTACTATTGAAAGAGTTATAGATAACGATAAAGTTGAAGTTGAAATTGCTGAAAATGTAAAAGTTGAAATTGTTAAAGCAACTGGAATACAAGGACTTTTAAATACAACTGAAGCGAAAAAATAATTTAATCATTTTAAGAAATGTTGTATTTTTCTAAATTAAGAATAATATTTATTTCTTTAATCTGTTTTTTTTTTATTTTAATAGCCTTTAATAATTTATTAAGGGTAGATAACAGATATATTGATAAAAAAATAAATCTTGGATTAGATTTACAAGGGGGCTCGTATTTATTACTCGAAATTGATAACACGCCTGTAATAGAACAGAAAATTCAAAATACTTCTGTTTCAATTAGATCTTATTTTAAAAGCAAGAATATAAAGATTGGAAATATATCCTTAGATAATCAAAAAATTAGTTTTACATTTCAGAGTGATGATAAACAAAAATTAATTGATGAACTTAAAAATGAAAATAGTGAAATCAACCCATATTATCCAAAATTTAAATCTCATCAATTTGATATTGTTGATTTAGGTAATTCTTTAGAATTAAGTTTCTCAAAACAAGGATTAGTAAGATTAAAAACCTCATCTCAAGATCAGGCATTAGAAATTATCAGAAGAAGAGTAGATGAAGTTGGAACGAATGAACCAAATATTTTAAAAAGAGGTAACGATCGAATTTTAGTTGAATTGCCGGGATTAGATGACCCAATGAGAATTAAATCGTTGCTTGGAAAAACTGCTAATTTAACTTTTAGATTTGTTTCTAATAATAAAGATGACAGTTTTGGAGTAGAAAAATTAGAATATGAAAATAACACTACTGAAGATTTTGTAAGTAAAAGAATTATTCTTAGTGGTGAAAATTTATTAGATGCCCAACCTAGAATGAATAATCAAACAAATGAAACAGTGGTCTCATTTACATTAGATAGGGTGGGTGCAAAAAGATTTGGTAAAGCAACTTCTAATAATATTGGAAGAAAGTTGGCTATAGTTTTAGATGGAAAAATTATAAGTGCGCCAGTTATAAGAGATATTATAGCTAGCGGTAACGGGCAAATAAGCGGTGGTTTTAACTTTCAATCAGCAACAGATCTTGCATTGTTGCTAAGATCTGGTGCATTACCCGCGCCTTTAAATATTATTGAGGAAAGAACTGTGGGTCCTGATTTGGGACAAGATTCAATTAATGCTGGAATGATTGCGCTTTTAATTGGTTTTGCTTTAGTAGTTATATTTATATTTTTGAAGTATAAAATTTTCGGTTTAATTACTAATATAACATTGATAATTAACCTTTTAATACTTTTGGGTATTTTAACTTTATTTGAGGCTACTCTTACTTTACCAGGAATTGCAGGTATAATTTTGACAGTAGGAATGGCAGTCGATGCAAATGTTCTAATTTTTGAAAGAATTAAAGAGGAATTAAAAAATGAAAAAAATAATATCATTGCTTTTGATAGTGGATATATAAAATCTAGGACCGCTATATTTGATGCAAATTTAACAACTCTTCTAGCAGCTATAATATTATTCTTTATGGGATCAGGGCCTATTAAAGGTTTTTCTGTCACTTTGGGAGTTGGTATATTTACTACCTTATTTTCAGTTTATTTTATAGCAAGATTATTTACTTCAATTTATGTATCAAGAAACAAAGATAAGGTTGGAATAATTTAATGATTAGATTTAATAAATATTATAGTAAATTTAATATTTTATCATCTATATTAATAATTACTTCTATTTTATTGTTAATTTTTAAAGGTTTAAATTTTGGTATTGACTTTAAAGGCGGAACGTTAATCGAATTAAGATCAACAGATGTTAAGATTAATGTAAAAAATTTAAGAGACAATTTAAATCAAATGAATTTAGGTGATGTTTCTGTTAAAAAATTTGGTAATGACCAGGATTATTTAATTAAATTTGAAAATAACAACAAAGATCAAAATATTGTGGAAAAAATAAAATCCAATATTGATAAATCTTTTGGAAATAATTTTGATTTTAGAAGAGTTGAAAATGTTGGACCAAAAGTAAGTTCAGAATTATTAAGATCGGGAGTTATTGCAATTAGTGTCTCCTTAGCAGTAATGTTAATATATATTTGGATCAGATTTGAATGGCAATTTAGTTTAGGTGCAATTATTGCTTTATTTCATGATGTTATTATAACTCTTGGTTTGTTTTCACTTTTAAGTTTAGAGATTAATCTTTCAATCATCGCTGCTGTACTTACTATAGTGGGCTATTCAATGAATGATACTGTGGTCATATACGACAGAGTAAGAGAAAATTTAAGAAAATATTCTGATATAAAAATATATGAATTAACTAATATTTCAATCAATGAAACTTTATCCAGAACATTGATCACGTCTATAACAACACTTTTGGCTCTTTTATCAATTTTCTTTTTTGGTGGAGAAATACTTAAAGGTTTTTCTTTGGCAATGATTTTCGGTGTTATATTTGGTACTTATTCTTCTATATATATTGCTAACACAATTTTAGTAAGATTAAATGTTTCTCAAAAAACTATTCTTAAAGAAGAAGAAAAAAACTAATAAAGATTTTGAGATGCCACCATTGAAAGTAGCATTGGAAGAGATAACAAAGTGTTAGTTCTTGAAAATAACATTGCTGTTTTTGCAGATTTAGCTTTTAATTCAGGCTCACAATCTACAATACCCAGCGCTCTTTTTTGATTTGGCCAAATAACAAACCATACATTGAATGCCATAATAATTCCTAACCACATACCTATACCTATAGCTGTGTGTTTTGGTATACCAGATCCAATGCTAAGCGTCATAGCGTCATGTAAATATCCATTTAATCCGGCTAAAATTAAACCTGATAATATCGTAAACGCTGCAGCCCATCTAAAATAAAATAATGCAGCTGGAGCTATTACTTTTCCGATGGCAGGTTTTTGTTCATCAGGTATCTTGCTCATATTAGGGATTTGTACAAAATTAAAATACCAAAGTAATCCTATCCACATTATACCTACAAGAACATGTATGTATCTTGTGATCCAACTCCAAAACAATCTATCAAAAGCGAAACCATCATTTTGATAAAACAGCCCTACAAATAAAAGTATCGCAATAATTACCGATACATGGATAGTTTTAGATAGTGATGATAATAAATTACTCATATTTTAATTAACTATATCAAATTATATTTATATAAATCAATTTAAAAGAGTCTTTAAAAACTGTCCAGTATAACTATTTTTTACTTTGCAAATATCTTCTGGCTTTCCTTCTGCGATAATTTCTCCTCCTTTAACACCACCATCAGGACCCATATCAACTATATAATCAGCAGTCTTAATTACATCTAAATTATGTTCAATTACAACTACAGTATTGCCTAGTGCGACAAAAGTGTGGAGTATTTCCAGAAGTTTTTTTATATCATGCTGATGTAATCCAGTAGTGGGCTCATCTAAAATATACATAGTTCTTCCAGTAGATCTCTTTGATAATTCCTTAGCTAATTTAATTCTTTGAGCCTCACCGCCAGAAAGTGTTGTTGCTTGTTGGCCAATTTTTATATAACCTAAACCGACTTTTTTAAGTGTTAATAATTTTGATTTAATATTTGATATATTCTCAAAATATTCACACCCTTCGTCAACAGTCATATTAAGAACATCAGCAATACTTTTTTCTTTAAATTTAATTTCTAAAGTTTCTCTGTTATACCTCGTTCCTTTGCACTCATCGCATTGAATATAAACATCAGGTAAAAAATGCATTTCATAAGTTATAACCCCATCTCCCTCACAAGCTTCACATCTTCCACCCTTAACATTAAATGAAAATCTTCCAGGCTTGTATCCTCTGGATTTAGATTCTGGTAATCCAGTAAACCAATCTCTAATAGGACCAAATGCACCTGTATAAGTTGCTGGATTAGATCTAGG
>MDTG01126642.1_pt1 | contig 12705 bp, 15 predicted proteins | sample 811421 | NCBI WGS metagenome assembly MDTG01 (sample SAMN05326645, study PRJNA326480) | marine metagenome | isolation source: seawater | place: Pacific Ocean: South East | collected 2011 | reverse complement strand
TCTTAACTGTCTTGCTATTTCAGATGCAGCTTCAATATTTGTTTTAAATGCTGTATCTTCAATATCTTTACCTTTAGTTGATCTTGCTGAATTAACATCAATAGTTGTCATGGCTTCTGTAGGGTCAATTACAATTGAACCGCCAGAATTTAGGGATATTTCTCTTTGAAACGCCAATTCAATTTGAGACTCTATTTGATATCTATTAAATAATGGTATTTCTTCATTGTAGAACTTAACCTTTTCTGCATGATCTGGAATTACAGCTTCAGTAAATTCTTTAGCCTCATTAAATGTGTCCATATCATCAATTAAGATTTCTTCTATATCGTCTTTGAAATAATCCCTGACGACTCTAACAATTAATTTATCATCTCTAAATATAAGAGATGGAGATTTTGCATTAGGCATCGTATTATTAATTTCATCCCATAATGCAAGCAAATAAGCTAAATCTAAACTAAGCTCTTCAACAGTCCTGCCTAAGCCATTGGTTCTAACAATGGCGCTCATATTATCTGGGATATTTAATTTATTTAAAGTATCTTTAATTTGATCCCTTTCTTCACCACTAATTCTTCGTGAAATACCACCAGATCTTTTAGAATTAGGAATTAACACTAAAAATCTACCAGCAAGACCAATTTGTGTTGTTAATGCGGCTCCTTTTGAACCTCTTTCTTCTTTGGTAACTTGAACAACTATTTCCTGACCCTCTTCTAAAGTACAAACAAATTTACCTTTCTTATCTTTTTTGTAATATTGATTTGATAAATCTTTTAATGGAAGAAATCCATGTTTGTCAGACCCAAAGTTTACAAATGCTGCATCTAGACTAGATTCAATTCTTGAAACTGTTGCCTTAAATATACTTCCTTTTAATAAAGTTTTTTCTGGTGATTCGGTATCAAAGTCATATAACTTTGCACCATCAACTAAAGCAACGCGCAGTTCATCACCATATGATGAATTAATAAGTATTCTTTTCATTTATATTCTCCCTAAAATTAGGAAGATAATTCAGCAGTATGCTTTTTTAAAGCTTCTATCAGTAAGTCTTATTTTAGTTTGCTTACGTGATTAACTCTTTTAAGAGTTGGTGTAATTAACTGTTGTATTTATCTTTCTTTTTAATATTTTTACTAGATTTTCCTAGTTATTTAACCGTATATCCTATAGATTTACGCAATGACTGTCAAAAAATTGATAATAGATAATGATAATTCAGGCCGCAGACTAGATAATTATTTAATATCTACTTATAACTCTATTCCTAAAAGTAAAATCTATAACATCATTAGAAAAGGTGAAGTTAGAGTTAATTCATCTAGAGTAAAACCTAATTATAAAGTTAAAACCGATGATATTATAAGAATTCCACCTAACTTAAATGTAGATAAACCATTAGTTAAATCCATTGGAATAGATCTCATTAATAAGCATACTGAAAATATCTTATTTGAGGATGATAATTTTCTTATTGTTAATAAGAAAAGTGGCATTGTTGTTCATGGTGGTACTAAAAATATAATTGGATTAATAGATATATTTAGAAATAAATATGGAAAAAATATTGATTTATGTCACCGTATAGATAAAAACACTACTGGATGTTTGGTATTTGGTAAAAACAAGAAAGCAGTTAAATTTTTTAATAATTTATTAATTAATAATAATATTAAGAAAACCTATCATGCAGTTATAAAAGGTAAATTAAAAGAAAATATAGTAGTAAATAAACCAATATATAAAAATACCTCTTCCAAATCTAAAAATTCAATTTCTAAATTTAAAATAATTAAGTATTTAATTAATGCTACATTAGTAGAGGTTCAAATTTATACAGGAAGAAGTCATCAAATAAGAAAACATGCAGCATATATTAATCATCCTATTATTTTTGATGATAGATATGGCGATAAAGATTTTAACAATAGTTTTGATAAAAATATTAGAAAAATAATAGCACTGCATTCAAAATCAATTTCTTTTATGAATCTAGATTCAGAAATAATAAATGTTAAATGTAACCCACCAAATGAATTTGATTTATTGGTAAAAACACTTATTAAATAAGAATTTCTGTCATTATTGTTTAAATTTTGATAGGATACATTTTTTTAAATGGTGAAGTATGGCTGTACAGAAAAGTAAAGTAACAAGGTCAAGAAGAGGGCAGAGACGCTCACATGATGCGTTAAAAGGAAAGACTTTGTCTGTTGACCCCGTTTCAGGAGAAAAACATCTGCGCCATCAAATGACAAAAGATGGTTTTTATAAAGGCAGATTGATTAAAGACTTACGCAAACCTATTAAAGAAGAGTCAGAAGAAGTAACATCATAGTTATGCCTAGGCATATAAGTATCGTTTTCCCCGGTCAAGGATCTCAAAGTATTGGGATGTTAGATAACTTACCTATAGATTTAGTTAAAAAGTACAAAGATGATGTTATAGAAGCATTAGATTTTGATCTTATTGAAATAATCACCTATGGATCTAATGAGGATCTTAATCAAACTTCTATAACACAACCAGCTGTTTTATTAACCTCTTTCTTATATTATGAATATATTTCAGAATTATTAAACATTAAACCTGATTTATTATGCGGTCACTCCTTAGGTGAATACACTGCATTATTGGCAGGTGGTGCCTTGGGTCTTAAAGACGCTCTATCCTTGGTTCATAACAGAGGCTTAATAATGGAAACTGCTGAAACAGGCCAAATGTATGCAATATTAAATGTAAATATTAATTTAATTAATGAAATATGTTTAAAAATATCTAATGAAACAAACTCAATTGTCTCTCCTGCAAATATCAATTCACCAAATCAAGTCGTAATTTCAGGAAATACTGATGCTATCAACTTAGTTATTAGTTATTTAAAAGAACAAGGTCATAAAAAAAGCATAAAATTAAATGTAACTGTTCCATCTCATTGTAAATTAATGAATAAGCCCGCATCTAAATTTAGTAAAATTTTAGATAAAACTCCATTGCAGTTACCTAAATATAAAGTTATTCATAATATAAACTCTGAAATATCATCATCTATTGAAGATTTAAAATTTAATTTAACTAATCAATTAACACATCCAGTTAGATGGGTTGATACTATGAATTATATTAAAAAATTTAATGGTATTATTATTGAATGTGGACCAGGTAAAGTATTAGCTGGGTTAGCAAAAGGAAATAATATTAATGACAATGTCTATCCAACATCATCAAAAGAATTTATTGAAGAATTTAAAAAAATTACATGAATAAAGGTAACGTATTTATTTCTGGAGCCTCAAGAGGAATAGGAAGAAGTATTGCAAATCATTTTGCTGAAAATGATTATATGGTAATAGGAACATCTAGAAATAAATTTAAATTTGATAATAAATCAGAAAAACTTATTCCTATAAAATTAGATGTTACTTCTAGAGAGGATGTTAAGACGTGCTTTAATGATCTTAAATCAAAAGATCTACTTCCAGATATATTAATAAATAATGCAGGAATTACATCTGATCAATTATTTTTAAAGATGACAGATGATGACTGGGATAATGTAATTAAAACTAATCTTACCGGCACTTATAACTTAACAAAAGTATTTATTAAAAATATGATAAAGAATAAAAATGGTAGGATTATAAATATTTCTTCAGTCGCCGGACTAATGGGAAATCCAGGCCAAGTTAATTATGCATCTTCAAAATCAGCATTAAATGGATTTACTAAATCACTAGCAAAAGAAATTGGGTCAAGAAATATAACTGTAAATTCTATAGCTCCTGGTTTCATAGATACAGATATGACATCATTTTTAGATGACAATGCAAGGAAAAAAATAATTAAAGATATACCATTAAAAAGATTTGGTGAGGCTAGTGATATTGCTGAATTAGCACTATTCTTGGCTTCTAAAGAAGCCTCATATATCACAGGTCAAACCATATCTATTGATGGTGGATTATTAATGTATTAATTTGTGTGCAACTTTGAACTATTAGATGTAAAATGTGTCAAATTTCAATATAGGGTGGTGAAATTATGAGCATTGAAGATAGAGTAAAAAAGATTGTTAGCGATCAATTAGGGAAATCAATGGATGAAATACAAAGCGATTCATCTTTTGTTGATGATTTGGGAGCTGATTCTTTAGATACTGTTGAATTAGTCATGGCTTTAGAAGAAGAATTTGATATTGAAATTGCAGACGAAGATGCAGAAAATATATCTACAGTTAACGAAGCGGTAGAATACATAAATTCAAATTCATAAAATTTTTTATTAATTTATCATATAAATGTATAAAATAACTATTGTTATTTAATTCATTTTATATGATATATATCAAAGTTACTTTAACTATAATTATATTAATATTTTCATTCTTTGGTCCATATAATAGCTATCTAAACTATACTCCTTACGATGATAAACATTATTTAAATGTTACTTCAGGCGAATCTATAAATAAAATAATATCTAAAATATCTAATCTTAATTTTATTAATAAGTTGTTTTTACGAATTTACTTAAATCATAATGAAATTAATAATTTTCAAATTGGTGAATACCAACTAGAAAATAAAATCTTAAAAGAGATCATTAATGACTTAAATACTGGAAGAACTGTTACACACAAGATAATAATCAATGAAGGTGTAAATATCTATCAATTAAATCAATTAATTGATGAGTCATATCTTATAAATGACTGTCATATGCTTAAATGCATAAAAACAGAACTTCCTTTTAAAGAAGGTATTCTATTTCCAGATACATACTATTATAAAAAAAATATGCTTGCTTCAGATATTCTTCAAAAAAGTCATGATATATTAAACGAACATTTAAATTATTTTTTTAATAATAAAGATTTAAACAACTCTCTTAAGAAAGAAGATATTTTGATACTTGCATCAATAATAGAAAAGGAGGCTGGTAATCATGATGAGAAATTTAAAATATCTAGTGTTTTCTTAAAAAGATTATCTATAGATATGAAACTTCAAGCAGATCCTACAATTATTTATGGTTTATTGCCTAATTTTGATGGTGATATTAAAAAATCTGATATTCTAGATAGAAATAATAAATATAATACCTATATGATTAAAGGACTGCCTCCAACACCAATTGCTATCTCATCTTTAACCTCATTAGATGCGGCAGCAAATTCAAAACCAGGTGAATATCTATACTTTGTTGCTGATTCACCTAATTCTCATCATTTCTCTAAAACCTATAAAGAACATTTAAACAAAATAAAAGAACTGGGTTTAAATAAATGAAAATAGTTTCATTTGAAGGCATTGAAGGTGTTGGCAAATCTACACAAATAAATTTATTAAAAGATCATCTTGAATCTAAAAATTATCTAGTTGATATATATAGAGAACCAGGTTCAACTCCTGTTGGTGAAAAGATAAGAGATATCTTATTGGATGCAAATAATGATTTGTCTAATGAAACTGAGCTTTTATTAATGTTTGCTTCAAGATCAGAACTTATAAATAAGAAAATAAATACTTCTCAATGTGATTATTTGCTATTAGACAGATTCTTTGATGCATCTATGGCATATCAAGGCTATGGAAGAAATTTATCAAAAAATTTCATAACCTCTTTAACATCATTCATAAGCTGTCCAATCCCAAATTTATCATTTTTATTAGATATACCTGTAAAAGAAGGTTTTAAGAGAAAAAATAATGATATTAAAGATAGAATAGAATCATCTAGCAATGATTTTTTTAATAAAGTTAGGAAGGGTTATCTGTCAATTGCAAAGGCAAATAAAAGCAGGTTCGAAATAATCAATGCTGCAGATGATATAGATAAGATCCATCAAATTATAATTAAAAAAATTCAATCAAAAAATGAAAATATCTGAACCATATTGGATAAATAAAATATATGAAAATATAAATTTTGATAATTTGCCTCATGGAATAATAATTAATGGTCCTGACGGTCTTGGAAAGGAACTCTTAGCTTTAAAAATTTCAACCAAATTACTTATTAATAAAAATAATAATTATGAAAATATATCTATATCAAAATCAAACAATCATCCAGATTTTTTTGTACTCAATAAAGACAAGATTCTTATTAAACATATTTCTTTTAGAAAAAATAATTGGGATGAAGAAATAGGTAAAAGAAATGTAAACGATTTTTTATCTACAACCCCATCAACATCATTAAATAAAGTAGCTCTAATACTTAATGCTCAATCCATGAATAATGAGACTCAAAATGCTTTATTAAAATCTCTAGAAGAACCTGCTCTACACTCATATATAATTATGACAACAAATAGACCCAAATCTTTATTAGATACGATATATAGTAGATGCCAAGTAATAACTATTCCTCCTTTAAGTGAAAATGATATTAATGAATGGTTAATTAATAATGGAATATCTGATATTACTGCAAACGATTTCCCTAGTTTTATTACACCTTTAAATATAATCGACGAAATTGAGAACAATCAACATCTTAATTTTAAGAATTTTATAAAAATATTAAATGATTTTATTGAGAACAAAATCAATCAAGAATCAGCAATAAAAGGGGTTAGCAGTTTAAAAATAGACTTAATTACCAAAACTAATTATTTAATAGAATTTTTAAAGATAATATTAAAGTCTAAATTGTTATCTGAAAGTTTAAGTGGTGTCTATGAAAGGTTAAATATAAGTAATTTTAATAATTTGAAGATATCAAATCTCATAAATGAATTAAATGATTTAAGGTATGATTTTTTTAATGTGTCTCAAATAAATGAAACTCATGTTTTAAACTATTTTTTTAGTGAATTGAAGAATTCTATTAAGCTATAGTAGTTCCGCCGTCAACGACTATTGTTTGACCATTAATATAATTTCCAGCCTCAGATGCAAGCATGACTGCAACTCCAGCAATTTCATCAGGATGACCAATTCTTTGCATCGGAGTGCTCCCAAGTACTGTTTTTAATATATCTGGGTTTTCCCATAAAGCTTTTGCAAAATCAGTTTTTATTAGCCCTGGTGCAATTGAATTTGCTCTAATATTTTTATGTCCAAATTCAGCAGCTATATTTTTTACTATCATTACATCAGCAGCCTTACTTATATTATATGCACCAAGAATAGGGCTGCCCTTTATTGCAGCAATACTTGAAATTATTATTATTGATCCATCTTCTCTATCTATCATTTCTGGTAAAACAAGATTACAAAGAATTTGATTAGACTTAATATTATTATTCATTACTTTATCAAATTTATCATTTGGCATATCAAGCATTGAACCCATGAAAGGATTTGTAGCCGCATTACATATAAGTACATCAATTTTTCCTAGTTTTTCTTTAGTCTTTGTTACGAGTTCATTTAATTGATTTTCATCACTAATGCTAGCAGCTATTGGATGAGCTAATTTTTTCTCAACATTATTGTTAATTTCATCAGCTGTTTGTTCACACATGTTTAATTTTCTACTTGAGATAATTACATTTGCTCCATGAATAGCACAATGATTAGCAATTGATTTACCTATTCCTCTAGATGAACCGGTTATTAATATAGATTTATTTTTTAGGTTAAATAATGACATTTTTTTATTATAATTAATTTATGAATAAAAAAGTTGAAATATATTCTAAATCTAATTGTTCTTACTGTGATATGGCAATGAATTTTTTTGACTCAAAGGGGATAATATATAAGGTTTATAGTGCAGATGATCCAAATATTTTTGATGAAATGTTAAAAAGAAACCCTCAAGCAAGGACAGTTCCACAGATTTTTATAGATGATAAGTTAATAGGCGGTTATACTGATTTGATCAAAAAATTCTCAGAATATTAATATGGAACAATTTAATAACTTTTTAATTCTTTTAGATTCAAATTTAAGCGGCTCATGGTGGTTCCCTGCGTTGCTAATTGGTACAGGTATATTTTTTACTATTTATCTTGGTTTTCCTCAATTTAAATATTTTAAAAGCGCATTTAAAATTGTATCTGGTAAAAATAAATCTGATTCTGAAGGCGAAACAACAGGATTTCAGGCTCTTACAACGGCTATGTCAGGTGCTGTTGGCACTGGTAATATTGGTGGTGTTGCATTAGCAATATGGACAGGAGGACCTGCTGCTATATTTTGGATGTGGATTACTGCAATTTTTGGAATGACAACTAAGTTTGTCGAAGTAACGTTAGGTCATAAATATAGAACCAAACTTAAAGATGGATCAATTTCTGGTGGCCCAATGTATTACATTGAACAAGGCCTGAATATGAAGTGGGTTGCTATATTATTTGCATTTTTGATGATGATCACTGCTATTGGTTCAGGAAATATGCCTCAAATCAATAACATAGCTTTAGTTATGAATACTGAGTTTTCTGTTCCAAAACTATTTACAGGATTATTCTTAGGAGCATTACTCTGGGTTATCATCATTGGAGGTATAAAAAGAATTGCATCTGTTGCAAGTAAAATTATTCCTATAATGGGAATAATATATTTTGGTGGTGCTTTAATTATTTTGGTAGAAAATTATCAAAACATCATTCCATCATTTACTGCTATCTTTTCACAGGTATTTACTGGCTCTGCAGCAGTTGGAGGTTTCTTGGGTGCAAGTTTTGCAATGAGTCTTAAGTATGGTGTTGCAAGAGGACTTTACTCTAACGAAGCGGGTCAAGGTTCATCACCAATTGCTCATGCCTCATCAAAAAATAAATCTATTGACCAAGGCGTAGTTTCAATTTTAGAACCATTTATAGATACTATCGTAGTCTGTAGCGTTACAGCACTAGTTATTTTATCTAGTGGAGTATGGACACAAAAATTTGATACAACATTCTCTAAGACTGATATGGTAATACTTGAGGGTATTTATAGCGATGAAAAAAATGATGATGGTAACTACATTTATCCTGATCATATTGCCGAATTAACAAAATATGTTCAATCTATTGAATCAAATGTAAATGAATTTTCTGGATCAATAGAAGTAATAGATGGAAGATTGGTTGCAGATAACATTACCGTCATACATTCTAGATCAATTGCAGAAGATATAACTGTTACTAATCTTAATTCAAATTTATACATTGGCACATTAAATATCATAGATGGAAAAATAAGTGAACAAGTTGTTATTGAAGGTAAATCTTTAGTAAGTTCAGCCGAATTAACTGCTAAAGCTTTTTCACAAGGTATTCTTGGTCAATATGGTGGCAAGTTAGTTGCTATTGCTTTGTTATTATTTGCTTTTTCAACTTCAATTACATGGTGTTATTACGGTGACAGATCAACTGCATATATTTTTGGTGAAAAAGGCGTAGTCTGGTATAGAAATTTTTATGTTTTATGTTTTATTCTTGCTGCGGTGATTGATACCACTGTCGTATGGAACATAGCGTATGTAGTTGTAGCCCTTGTATCAATACCAAACTTGATAGCTATGTTTGTGTTGAGAAAAGAAATGAAAAAACTTTCTGACGATTTTAAAATAACTTAGCTCTTAATAAAGAAATAATTTCTAAATGATCTGTATTTGGAAATTGATCAAATAATTCAATATATTCGATAGTGTGACTTGTTAAAGATCTAATATTCTTAATATATGATTTAGGATTGCATGAAATATAAATAATATTTTTAAATTTTTTTATTATCCCTATAGTCTTATCATCCAGTCCTGACCTTGGCGGATCAACTAAAACATGCGAAAAATCATAATCAGATAAATTAATATTACCCATTCTTCTAAAATTTTTACCCATGAAAAGCTCAGAAACTTCATTTGATGACAATCTAGCATTTGAAATATTATTAATATTATTATCTATTATTCCTTTATTTAGACATTTTATTGAATTTCTATCATTCTCTGTTGCTAAAATTTTAGTAAATACTTTAGATAAAGGTAAGGTAAATGTGCCAACACCACAATACAGCTCAAGCAAGTCTATAGGGTTATTAATTATAGATATAGCCGTATTTATCATTTTAGGCAACATGAATTTATTTGGTTGAAAAAAACAATTATCTGTTTGATAAACTATGAATTCGTCATTATGTATATAATCAATTAAGTAGTTTGATCTAGTTGAATATAAATAATTTTTAGACCTTAAATTAATATTTATTTTTAAATATTTTGATATATCGTTAATAATTTCTATTAAATTATTATCGATATTTTTATGATAGATTAGAGTTAATATTACGTCATCCTTAACATTAGACCTAAAATTAATTTGAAAAAGTTTTTCCTTTAAATGTTCATTATTATTAATCTTATTTAATATTTTAGGCATTAATTCTTGGATACAACTCGCAGCATTAACAAATTTCTCTAAATATAATTTTTTGCCATTTTTATGCATTATGTATGAGTCGTTATAGTATCCAAATTCACAACGGTATCTGTATCCATTAGAAGGACTTAAGTTTGTAACAATATGATTTGAATAATACTCAGAAATATTATTAGAAAATTTATCAAATTTATTCATTAAGATTTAATAATTATGCTTGTAATTAGTAGAACTATACATATAAATATTATATTAAGAGTTAAAAATAGAATAATAATTTTTTGGAATGTTAGATTCTTAAGATCCTCTGATAGATCATTTTTTTTTCTTATTCCAAAAAATGAACTTATAATTCTATATAACCACATGTAAATATGAACAATATTATTAAAATAACTAAATCTGCTGAAAAGTACCTTTCTCAACTCATTCTAGATAAGAATGAAACAGACTTATCAATTAGAATATTTATTGCAGATCCAGGTACCCCAAAAGCTGAAACCTGTTTAGCATATTGTAAACCAGATGAAGCAATGCCAGATGATATGATTCTTAATCTTGATTTAATAACTGTAAATCTAGAAAAGAGAAGTATCCCATTTTTAAAAGATGCTGAGGTTAATTTTGATAATGATACATTTGGTGGACAATTAACTATAAAAGCTCCAAATGCAAGGCTACCAAATATTTCACCTGATAGCCCCATTGAAGATAGAATTAACTATGTTATATATAACGAAATTAATCCAATGCTTGATTCACACGGTGGTGAAGTTAGTTTAGTAGAATTCAACGATAAGAGCGAAGCAGTTCTTCAGTTTGGTGGAGGATGTCAAGGCTGTGGAATGGTAGATGTAACCCTAAAAGATGGAATTGAAAAAACACTTATAGAACAAATACCTGAAGTTAAGGCTGTAAAAGATTTGACTGACCATTCAATTGATGACAATGCTTATTATAAATAATCATACTTGATTTAAAGACAATATAATTCCGAAATTTGGGTGATCAAATAGATATATTTCTTCATTAAAGATCCTCCTTTCCTCATCTATATAAATATTTAAATCGCTATCAAGAATAAATTCATCAATCTCACTGTCATTATTAATTATTATGTTATCTATATCTTTAGGATAATTTATATTTAGATCATAGTTATTTATATTTTTAGCATTTAAATATATTTTTTTTTCTAATTCTTTGATATGAGTTTTAACAGGTATTATTTCAGTATCTTCGTTATTTGAACCAATAAAAGCTTTAATTTGAACATGTATAAATCTTTTTTTGTATAATTTTATATAAAAACCATAATTTTTTAATTTGTTGTTTTCATATAAAAATTTACTTGATTTATAATCATCAATTCCTTGAATCCATGATTTTGAATCTATAAATTCTAAATTTTTATCCTTAATGATCTGACCTTTAATTTTATTTAAGATATCAAGATTATTATTTTCTCTAAACCAGTTCTTTGGATTTAGATTTGTTATTGTTTTTATAGAGTTATCTTCATCAGAATTTAAATATTTAGGTGTTATATTTTTAAAAAGGTTTGTGAAAAATGTATTATTTTTTGAAAAATTATTTAATGCTGACTTGTTTATATATAAGTTAGGTTTATAAAATTCTATTACCTTTTCATCAGGAATCTGTAACTCAGATTCAAATAACTCAGCGGATTGATTGTTTGCGTATTTAAATATAATTATTTCAATATTATATTCATTTATTTCGGTGGTGTTTGATAACAACCCTATGTTAAATAATAATAATACTAGACCTAAAATTTTTTTAATTCCCATTTACCTAGAGATTAACATTTTTTTATTATGACAGTGAAAATCTATTTAATATTTATAAAAATATTATGTTTTTTTTTAACTATCTACTTGTGTATAATGATTGCCTTATTCAATCAAAATTAATTAATTATAAATTATGGATATAGATTTTACTAAAGATGAAATAGCATTTAGAGATGAGATTAGAGACTGGTTAAATAATGGTGGTTATCCAAAACATATTAAGGAAAAGACAGATAATGGGATAACTATTAATAAACAAGATCAAATTGATTTCCACAAAGCTCTATCAGAAAAGGGTTGGATGGGTTATAACTGGCCTGTTGAACATGGTGGTACAGGTTGGTCCGCTACACAACTATATATATTTAATAAAGAATTTGGTTTAGCAGGTTGTCCGCCTTTGCTTGCGTTTGGAGTGAGTATGGTTGCTCCAGTTATATGGACATTTGGCAATGATGAACAAAAAGCTAAATATTTACCCGATATACTAAATTTTAATACATGGTGGTGCCAAGGATATTCTGAACCAGGATCAGGTTCTGACTTAGCATCATTAAAAACTA
>MDTG01258722.1_pt1 | contig 12706 bp, 11 predicted proteins | sample 811421 | NCBI WGS metagenome assembly MDTG01 (sample SAMN05326645, study PRJNA326480) | marine metagenome | isolation source: seawater | place: Pacific Ocean: South East | collected 2011 | reverse complement strand
TGCAGCTTATGGCTTTAATAAATCTCACGCGGTTGCTTATGGGCTAATTGCTTATCAAACAGCTTTTCTTAAACGTTATTATCCTGCTGAGTTTTTTGCGGGCTTATTAAGCACTGAACTTAATAACATGGACAAGGTAACTTCCTATATTAATGACTGCAAAAACTATGGCATTCAAGTTCTTCCTCCAGATGTTAACGAGAGTTTGTGGCTTTTCAACGTTGTTGAAGGAAACCTTCGATTTGGAATGGGCGCGGTTAAAAACGTAGGTAAAGCGGCCGTTGAAGAAATGGTACGCGAGCGAACTGAAAATGGAGCGTTCACCAGCTTTGTTGATTTTGTTGAGCGAGTGAACTTGAAAGTATGTGGAAAAAGAGCACTCGAGTCGCTTGTTCTCGTTGGTGCATTTGATTCGATTGAAAAACAATTAAATAGAAAAACTCTTTTTGAAAATCTCGAAAACTTCATGATCTATGGAAATAAAAAACAAGAGGAAAAAGCTCTTGGCCAATCAAACTTATTTGATCTTGGGGAGTCGAGCTCAGACTCTGAGGATGAATCTTTAAAGGTAGATGTAGAAAGAGTTGAAGACTATGACGAAAAAGAAAAGTTAGCTTACGAATCAAACCTGTTAGGTATCTATGTCTCGGGTCACCCTTTAGGTAGATATCAGGGAGTTATTGAGCAGTTAACTTCAATGAACTTAAATGAGATTCAAGAAATATCAGGAAGTGACAAAAGAGATATGATTGTTGCGGGGATGATTGTCACCAATAAAACTATTTTGACAAAAAAAGGTGATAAAATGTCGTTTGCGATGCTCGAGGATCTTCATGGAAAAATAGAATGTATAGTATTTCCACGTGTATTTGCTGAGTATGAGGAACTCCTTAAATCGGATGACCCTGTGGTTATGACTGGTTATGCAAATCTGACTGAGCAACCAAGAAAGTTTTTTCCTCAAAAAATACAAAAATTAAAAGTTGAAGCTGAGACAAGGGTCACCGGTGTTAGGGTTAGCCTTTCGATGAGTGAGGTAAATGAGAGAAAATTAAAAAAGATGAAAGAAGTTATCTTGAGTTATAAAGGGTCCGTTCCTTGTCATTTAATATTTGAAAGTAATGAAGCCAAAGGGAGACTACCTCTAGGAAGTGGTTTTCATGTGAATCCAGTTCCTCAATTTGCCGCTAAAATTAATGAGATTTTTAATAAAAACAGTGTTAAATTTATTGTTGATGGTGAATTGAGGAGTGAATTGCCAAATTAGATAGGTGTCACCAAATTAGTGAACAAGGATGTTTAATTGAAGACGCTCATTTTATTATTACTGTTTATCTCGACAGCAGCCTGGTCAAAGTACTTAACAGGAGAAGGAGAGTTTCTTTCCATAGAGTCAGATAAGCCAACATTTGTTAAAAAACAATTAATATACTCTGCAAAAAAAAATATACTTAATACTCATTTAACCTCATTAGATTTAAGTCCTCAGGAATTTTGGCAAGGCTTTGATAGTAAAATAGAAGAAAAAATTAAGACTAAGGTTGATTGGTTTGATGAAAAAATATTAGAGATGCAAAGTGCTGAAAATTTTGATGAGCTTCTGAATTTTCAGATTAAAAAAAGAGAATTAATTCTTACTCAAAAAGCAAAATACCTTGAAAGGTCTAGGGTGTTCTCCTCTTATTCTATTAAAAATAGATCTCAGTCTTTAACTAACCCATCTTTAAAATTTATAAGAATGAAAGTTAAGATTAATAAGACCAGGCTAAAATCTTTTTACTTCTCACTTACAAAACAAAACCTTGAAAGAACTTTTGATAAAATGTTTGTGAATCTTACCTTTGAAGATCACTCATCTTTATACTCAAATGACCAAGGGGAATCTTTTCAAAGCGAGATGATGGAGGATATTAAGATCGCCCTAATACAAAAGTGGAAAAGGTTCTTTGAAAAAGAATACGGGGAAATTGTTAAAAATATAATTTTTATCTCTGATGAGGAAAGTGATGATTTTGAAAAGAAGCTTAGTATTGCACCAGAGGATGGGGAAAGAGAAAAATCATCAGTAGACTTAATTGAACTTGAGTCAAAAAAAAATAGTGATGTTGGAAGTACAGAAGTTCTCGTAGAAACTCCCCCCCCGACAGATAAACCTACCAAAGAGGGAAGTGAAAATATTGAAAATGAAATAATAGATGGAGAGCTTTACTTAAAGATACAATATTCTTTCATGCGAGCTAAATATGATACAGAAAATCAAAAAGGCTCTTATGCGTTCAAGGGAGGGGTGGCCCTTTTTGACCTCAGAGGAAGAAGTTCAATATTTTTTGATGACTTTAATTTTTCTGAAGGAGAATTATTTTCTTCTTTACCGAATTCATTTTATTCATCGTTAGCGACTAAGCTGTATAATTATCCAATCAAATCCCTTAGGAAAAATAAAGAATCAATTGCTAGGTATCCCAGCGTAAACAATAGTCTCTCAATTAAAGTTCATAAACCTAAAAATATGAATGATGTATATGCCCTAAATGACTTTCTTGCGATTTCAGGAGCGAATCATAATTTTTTGACTAGTAACTTTATTATTCTTGATGATTCTGTTTATTTTGATCTTTATTTTAATGGGCCAAAAAGTGAGGCATTGAATAAATTTAGACAATGGGAAAGTAAAAAAATAAGTAACAAATTAGTCATGATGTCCTCTGTTGACGACAGAAGTGTCGAGATATCTTTAGAGGAAACAGTATCTAGTCTTGAGGGTGAAATTAAAAATGAAAATGCACAGTAAATTAATATTCTTAAATGCACTCTTTTCCTTTTTATTATTTTTGACAAGTTGTTCAACAATTGGTGTTAAAAGAAATACTTTACTAAAGCGTAAATCTGCGATGAAGAAGAAAAGAAATTTCTTTATCAAAAAAAATGCAGAAATTCTTCCCTTGTATAATGGCTCACCTATTGGAGGTGATCTTCTTTCAACTTATGCGACGGAGTCGCTTAGACTCGGAATGCTTAAGTCTGGCCGTTTTATTTTTAAGCCAGAGCTTAAAGGAGGTTTGTTATCCTCTAAACAAGTTCTAACTAGTGGCGGTAGTAGGTGGCCAATGATCCTTGAGAAAGGGCTGGAGCACCAATTAAATACAATTGTATATGGTGAGATCAAAGATGCTTTTGTAAGAAAGAAGATTGATGATATGGGACTGGCGAAAGAGGTATTCTTACTTGCTGGAGTAAAAATTGAGATAAGAGTGATAGATGTTGAAGCAGAGATCGAAATTGGAAAAAAAGAAATAGAGGCATTCGTAGAGGATAAAAGTTTTGAAATAGTTGGCCTGGAACGAAAAACAGTTTTGGCCAAAAGGAACAGTCTACTTAATAGAGCGATTGACCTTGCTATTCCAAAAATTGTTAAATTCGTAGGAGAAAATCAAGCCGCAAAAAGCTGGGTTGGAAAAATCGCAAAAATAGAGGGAAATGATTTTTACTTAAACGCAGGTAGAAAAAACGGTATTAAGGTTGGGGATATCTTGAAAGTTGTGCTTGAGGGGAAAAAGGTATTTGACCCAAGCACAGGAGCATATCTGGGTAAATCAAAAGGTATGGTTAAGGCAACTGTTGAGGTTGTTGAGTTTTTTGGTGCCAATGGGGCGATCGCAAGGTTACACTCTGGAGGTGCACCTGCAGTTGGTGACAAGGTTATGTTGTATTAGGATGTATAGTTTAGCAAAGAAGATTCTTTTTAAGTTAGAGCCCGAGCTTGCGCATGACATAACTCTTGGTTTACTTAATACTTCTCCTCGTTTTTTTTCTCTTCCATATCAAATTGAAAATAAAAAATCTTTAAGTGTTTCAACTCGAGCTGGCCAATGGAGTTTTCCTTTGGGAATCGCAGCGGGTTTAGATAAGCAAGCAAGATTGATTACTTTTTTTTCTCGCCTAGGGGTAGGAGCTTTAGAGGTAGGAACAGTAACACCGCTTCCTCAAATGGGAAACCCAAAACCTAGACTTTTTAGGTATCCCGCTGATGAGTCAATTCTCAACCGAATGGGCTTTAATGGGCCAGGTGTTGATGTTGTTCAAAGCAACATCTCTAAGCATGATAAAAAATCTATGATTTTAGGTATTAATATTGGAAAAAATAAAATTACTCCAAATGACAAAGCTATCGAAGATTACCTTGTATCTTTTGAGAAGTTAAAACATGCGGGTGAATATTTTGTAGTAAATGTAAGTTCTCCCAATACGCCTGGCTTAAGAGAGCTTCAAAAACTTGATTTTTTAAATGAATTGTTTGATGAATTAACGAAAGTTAATAGCAAGAATAAGCCTATTTATTTGAAAATTGCGCCTGACTTAAATGATAACCAAGTTAAAGAAATTTCAGAGTTTGCTTTGAGCTCAAGTATTTCAGGAATGATTTGCACCAATACGACTGTTATGGAAAATATGGGTAAAGGAGGCGTCTCAGGAGAGCTTCTTTATGATAGAGCTAAGAGAATTCGCCGTAAAGTGTTAGAGGTTACTCGTAATGACGCAACTTTTGACGTTATTGGTGTCGGTGGAGTTAGTGAGTTCTCGCATCTTTGGGATTTTTGGCAAGATGGTGGAAAAGTAATGCAGCTCTATTCTTCTATTATTTTTAAAGGACCTGGTATTTTTAAATCATTTCAAGATCAGATACTTTCAGTTATGTCTTACTTTGGGTTCACTAACCTTGAGGAGCTTATTCGTGTTGTCTATGAGGAAAAACTTAACTTACCTAAGAATTATTAATTAGGTAACTAGGTCGATTTTCGTATTCTATTGGGTCTATCTTTTTCGCCTGCTCAAAACCTCTCAGCCTTAATGCACATGAGTCACAGACACCACAAGCCTTATCTTCTTTGTCATAGCAAGACCAAGTATGTTGGATAGGCGCATTTAAGTCAAAAGACTTGTTGATAATGTCCTTTTTTGAAAGGTGAATTAGCGGTGTAATAACTTCAATATTACCATCTTTTGTACCTTGTTTTATAAGCTCATTCATCGCTTTGTAGTAGCTAGGTCTGCAATCAGGATATCCACTGGAGTCTTCTTCAACTGCTCCAATGTATATTTTTGTAGCCCTTATTACTTCCGCCCAGCTGACGGCCATAGATATGATGTGGGTATTTCTAAATGGAACGTAGCTATCAGGTACTTCCTCTGTGTCACCTTTATATTTTTTTACATCAATGTTTTCATCAGTTAATGAACTACCTCCAATTTGCCCGAGAAAAGAGATATCAATAACTTTTCTTAGTTCATTTGGAACATCATAGTGGTCAGCAATCTTGTTAAAACACTCAAGCTCTTTTCTTTCAGTTCTTTGTCGATAATTTAGGTGAAGAAAAGCGAGGTTTGCGTGCTTGGATGCCGCGATAGCAGCCGTGCAGCAAGAATCCATTCCACCGCTTACTAAAACAATTGCCAGGTCTTTCATGTTAGCCTTTAGTTTCTTAACAATTCTCTGAAGTTGATTTAATTACTTCTATATATCGTGAGATTTTCTCACTTGCCAAAGAGGCTTTTTGCTCTATGTTTCCATCTTTTTCATTAACCATAACGTAAAATTTTATTTTAGGTTCAGTTCCTGACGGACGAAGATAAATAATGTCTCCGTTTTCAAAAAACAGCCCAAGGACGTTACTTTTTGGGAGTTTTATTAATTCCTTGTTTTCGGATGACATCGTTGTCTTGGTACTAGATTGATAATCTTCAATCAACTTTAACTTTTGGTCGGCAAAATTTTGAGTAATATTTTCACGAAAGTAATTCATTATGCGTGAAATTTTTTCGGCGCCAGATTTACCTTCATAGTCTAAGCAAAGAAGTTCTTCTTGGTAATAACCAAACTCTTCATATATGGAATTTAGGGCATCATAAATTGTTATGCCTTTGTTTTTGTAATGGAGGGCTATTTCGGCCATCAAGACTACGGAGCTTACTCCATCTTTGTCTCTTACATAAGGATGGTGAAGGTAGCCAAAAGATTCTTCTGTTCCAAAAAGAAAGTTTCTCTCAGGTTGTTGCTCTTCAATCTCTTTAACTCGACCACAAATCCATTTAAATCCCGTTAAGGTGTTTTCACAGTCCACACAATATTTTTCAGCAATTTTTCGTTGAAGGTCAGTCGTCACGATTGTTTTTACAAAATAACTATTTGCAGGAATTTCTTTTGACTGGGTGAGAATAAAATGAAGCATTAATGTGCCAATCTGATTTCCATTGGGAAAAAAGATATCGCCATCTTTTTGTATGGCAACTCCTAGTCTGTCTGTATCTGGGTCTGTGCCCATGACAATATCTGCATTTTGTTGTTGCATTAGCTGAATGGCCATCGCCAAGGCTTCAGGGTTCTCAGGGTTGGGGCTCTTAACTGTTGGAAAGCGGTGATCAGGCTCTGCTTGCTCGCTGGGGACGATGACGTTGTTAAACCCACTGATTTTTAGTGCCTCTGTACATGGGACTAACCCCGTGCCATGAATTGGTGTAAACACAATACTAAGGTCATCGCCACTTGCTTGTGCTTCGTACGGCTTAATCATTTTGCTTTTGATTGATTGTTGGTATTTTGTCTCCATTTTTTCACCAAGAATAGTGATGAGTCCTTTTTCAAGAGAAGAATCGAAGTCCTTTGTAGGAATATCTTCGAAGCGTTGAATTTTATTGTAGTGATTAATAATCATTTTATCATTTGGAGGAGTAACCTGAGCACCGTCGCTCCAGAAAACTTTGTAGCCATTATATTTAGGTGGGTTATGACTGGCCGTAACCATTACACCCGCATCACAGCCTAAATCTCTAACTGCAAATGAAAGAAGAGCAACTGGGTTGAGTCGGTTGTATAGGTAGGCGTGGACATTATTTGCTGCACAGACACTAGCTGCTTCCATGGCAAATTCTTTGGAGTACTTTCGAGAGTCGTAACAAATGGCCATTTTATATTCAGACTTTGGAAGTTCCTTTATCGCATTTACGACAGCCTGAGTGGCTTTTCGAATGGTATATTTATTAATTCTATTCTTACCATTTCCAAGGATTGCCCTTAAGCCTCCAGTACCAAACTCAAGGTCTTTATAAAATCTTTCCGTTAATTCTTGAATTTCGTCTTTATCAATAAGTGTTTTTATTTCTTCTCGGTCTAGTTCGTCGATTGCAGAGTTCTGGGTCCACTTTAATGCTTCGTCAATTATATGTTGAGTGTCCATTTTATTTCCTTGTCAAATTTAAGAAAAATTACGGGTTTATGCTCTCACAAAAGTTAAAATTAAGTCTAGGTACAATTTACTCGAGAGGTTATAATTATGGACATATTCTAAGAATGAAGGTAATGATTCAAAAAAAATCCCTAGATACGAGGTAAGTATGGCGAATCCAGAAATGAAACATAAAGATAACTTGGCAGGGGCTTGGTATTGTACTGACCCAGATGATGACAATGGAGAGGGATGTATTGCCTGTAACGTTTGTTACACAGGCGCGCCTGACTTTTTTGCTGAAGATGAAGATGGTAATGCATACATCAAACAGCAGCCAACAACACCAGAAGAAGTTGAGTTATGCCAAGAGCAACTAGAGGCATGCCCAGTTGCATCGATTGGAAGTGACGGCTAAGTAACTTATTTCTTTTCACTTTTTAGGTTTTTAAGTAATCTCCTCTTTAGACTTTTGTTTATCGAGGAGATTTTTTTATGAATCCAACCACAATTGAGATTGTTGGTACCGTTTTATTTGGCATTGCAGTCATTCATACTTTTTTTGTTAAAAAATTTGAAAACCTCTCCCATAATTACCCTAAGGGGTCTATTGGAGAGAACCTTTTTCATTTTCTTGGAGAGGTTGAGGCTGTTTTTGGTATTTGGGCAGCTGTTTTTATTGGATTCTATTCTTTTATTAAGGGCTTTGCTATCTACGATGAAGATCATCATGTTGTGGGGGGCGCTCTTCACTATCTAGAGAGTCTAAATTTCACTGAACCGGCGTTTGTTTTTGTGATCATGTGTATGGCGGCAACAAAGCCAGTCATCATGTTTGCTAAAAATCTAATTTTAGGTTTCTCAAAGCTTATTCCTGTAAACGGAAAAATGGCTTTTTATATGTCGGCATTGATCCTGGGACCGATTTTGGGATCTTTCATTACTGAGCCTGCAGCAATGACAGTTACGGCACTGATTCTTTTAGATAATTTTTACTCAAAAGAAATGAGTACAAAATTTAAGTACGCTACTATTGGTGTGCTTTTTGTAAACATCTCTGTTGGCGGAACTCTTTCGCACTTTGCGGCTCCTCCGGTTTTAATGGTCGCGACAAAATATGGATGGGGATTAACCCACATGCTGACAAACTTTGGTTGGAAAGCCTCTATTGGGGTTGTTTTTAATGCTGTTGCTATTTCTTTTTTATTTAAAAAAGAGCTCAAAGGGCGGGCTAGCACAAAAGACCATCATCCAACTGAAATGAAGCCTCCTCTTTGGGTAATTTTGACTCATTTAGTCTTTATGGGACTCGTTGTTTACACTGCTCACCATATGGTTTTCTTTATGGGCCTTTTTCTTTTCTTCATTGGATTCGCAACAGTGACAGAGGAATATCAAGAAAGGCTAAAAATAAAAGAGTCCCTTCTCGTTGGCTTCTTTCTTGCTGGTCTTGTTACCTTAGGAAGTGTTCAGCAATGGTGGCTTCAAGAGGTTTTAACTAAAATGGGATCGCTTGCTTTATTCTATGGATCAGCTGCACTGACTGCAATTACTGACAACGCTGCACTTACTTATCTTGGAAGTTTAGTCGAACTAAGTAACTCTTCAAAGTACTTTTTAGTGGCAGGTGCTGTTGCCGGTGGTGGTCTAACGGTAATCGCAAATGCACCAAACCCCGCAGGTTTTGGAATTTTAAAGAGCTCTTTTGGAGAAGAGGGGATTAACCCTGGAAAGTTACTTTTAGGAGCTTTGGCCCCGACAATCGTTTGTCTACTTTGCTTTCAGCTTTTACCCAGTCTTTAATCAACTATTTGGGACCAGCCAGCTGGTCCCTCTTTTCTTCCCTCTTGAATATCAAGTAAGTGACTTCGAAGCTTCAATGATATTGGAGTATCTAATTTTGGAAGCTCATAGGAAATACCATTTTCTTCAATAAACTTTTCGATCGGTGTAATAATCGCCGCAGTACCACAAGCAAATGCCTCAGTAATTTCTCCAGACTTGACCCCATCTATTAATTCATCAATTTCAATAGTCCTCTCAATGACTTCGTATCCTTCAGTTTTTGCCAACTCAATGACAGAGGCGCGTGTAATCCCAGATAGTATAGTGTCTGTGAGCTCAGGTGTGATGATTTTGTTATTTTTTATGCACATGAAATTCATTCCACTCATTTCCTCAATTTTTTGGTGGTTGATCGCGTCTAGCCATAAGGTTTGTTGGCATCCATGATCAATTGCTTTTGTTGAAGAAAGTAGTGATGCAGCATAATTTCCACCCGTTTTTGCTGTGCCAACTCCTCCTGGACACGCTCTGATTGCGGACCGCTCGATAAAGACATTTAGCCCACCTGCTTTAAAATAAGAACCACTAGGGCTAGCTAGAACCATGAACTTAAACTCACTGCTTGGTTTTATTCCAAGTGTTGCTTCTGTCGCAAACATGAAAGGTCTTATATACAAACTAGAACCAGAGGCTTCAGGTATGAACCGTTTGGAAAGCATCGTAATTGTTTTACAAGCCGTTAAAAACATCTCCTCAGGAGTTTCTGGCATGGCCATTCGTTTGGCAGAATAATTAAATCTTTTTGCATTTTGTTCTGGTCGAAAAAGCAAAGCCTCTCCATTTGGAGACTTGTAAGCTTTTAAGCCCTCAAAAATTTCTTGAGCATAGTGAAATACTTTTGCTGTTGGGGGGATAGTTATGTCTCCATATGGAAGTATTTGTAGATCGCTCCATTGATTATCCTTAAAGTTTGCCTCAATCATCACCGGGGATATGAGTGTCCCAAATCCTACGTCCTTTGGGACTATAAAGTTTTCGATTGCGTTTTTTACGGCAGAGGAAATCTCAGACATCATTTTTAAAACCCTTTTATTTTGTCGAGATATTACAGACTTAACCTGGTAGGCGCAAGTTAGTTGCATTGCGCCAGAAAGGTAGACTTTACATGAATTGTTAGGCAACATTTTAACAGGGAGTATTTATGAGAATGTTTTTCTACTTTAATTTCATAATTTGTTTAACTGCGAGTTTCACTGGTGAAATTGCTTATTCGAAAGCAAACGAGGCGAAACAACATATTCTTCTTATTTCAGGGTCAGCAAGTTCAGCGGGAAAGATGGAGCTTGGAAAGCTAACAGCCGCGGCCCATGCAACAGGGCATAAATATTATTTTTCTGGTTATTATAAAATTCTAAAAGATTTAGGCTTGCCTGCTTTTGAATGTTTAAAAGTTGAAGATAAAGATTCACGCACACTGCTTGAGAGATCAGTGGAGTGTAAGATGAATTTAAAAAAGTATATCGAATCAAATAATCTTGATGAAAAATCAATCACAATTATCGGCCATAGTATGGGAGGAAACATCGCAAGGCTTGTAGCCTACGATATGTTTCTCTCTAAATACATCAAGAATGTTTTAACAATTTCGACACCAAACCGTGGCACTATACTTGCGGATTACATTGTTGATGAATACGAAAATGGGGATAGTGTTAAAACAGATTTTTATCGCTTGATTATAAAAGTTCTTGAGTTCTCTCCAGATGTGAAGCCTTACTTTTTTGAGCTTCATAGTAAAAGAACATTAGGAGAGGAGTACTACCACGCCCAAGACGTGCCAATGGTAGATGGAATTAATTACTTTAGTATTTCTAATTATTTAAAATACCCGACCTTAAGCATGTTCAATTTGACTTGGAATATCCTTGATCAACAGCTTCGAGATCATGGGCAACAGGATGATGAATATGGATTTAAATCAGACGGTGTTATACCTGTTCCATCGATGATTTTTGGAAAACACCTGGAACTTGTTGAGGCCGATCATGGAGAAGGACTTTGTATTGGAAGTTTATATTTTACTCCGGGGTGTCGAAATATGAAAAAAGCTCTCTATCGCTTTTTTGTGAACGAGCTTAAAATCGTAACGCTACCTCAAGTTTTGGAATAATTTGAGTATAGCTTTCTGAAATGGTGCTTTCTGTGTTGCTGACAATTTTTTGAGATAGAGTAGTAGAGTGGTAGCCAATACTAGCTCCCAAAATAAAAGTTTCCGTTAAGTTCATATGATAACCGAAATCCGCGCTATAAGAGCTACCTAATAAATCTTCTTCTGTTCCTGAAGTTGTTCTTGTTCCAGTAATATTTGGGCAATAAGTGACTTCAAATTTCCAATTTTTACTTCGGCTAAAATAAATTAACAAGGTGGCGCCAAACTCAGTGATGGCCACTTCTTCAGCAGTGGAACTTGCTGGTTTATGACTTTTGTTCCAAAGAGAATAGCTAGGCCCAAGAATGATATAGGCATTTCTTCCTATACCGGCTCCAACAAAAAAACTTCCTTGCATACGACTATAGGCAATTTCACTCTCACTATGATCAAAGGTCGTGTACCCGCCAGATCCTTTAAACACAAGGGTTGCTCGTGCATCGTAACCTTGGATGGAGAGAAATATAAATAAAAATAATTTAAAATAGAAAAATCTTTTCATACCTACATGTAATAAGTTAACACATCGAGCAACAGGAAAAAAACCAGGCAAATTTTGATAAAACTTAAGCCGTATATATTTTAGTCGTTTTTGACTTTCTAAAAGTTTTACATTGGGTTTTTAAACTTGATTAGTAAATCTTTGAAATCAAATAAATTATTTTGGCATTATTAATGCTCCTCAATTTCTATATAACTTTTTTAAGGGGTCTTTAATAATGAAAAATTTGTTATTAACATTTTTATTTATTACATTCTTAGCCGGTTGTGGAGATAGTTCAGAGGATATCGCGAACCAGTTTAAAAGTGGAAGTTGCGGATACAATGTAATTAGCGATTACAACAGTATGGTTTTTGATTGTCGCGAACCCTCAACTGCAGATGAGCTTACAGAGTGTGAATTAAAATTAAAAAATCTTAAAGCAAAATATCCTGGGATTAATTGCTCTATGGATCTAGCCTATGGAGTTGATGAGAAACAATTAACTGTAACAGAAGCATATCTTGATCATAGAACTATACAAGTTGAGTCTCTGATTGAAGTAGTCAAATCTTTACCTCCGGCTTGTAACAATAATGAGGTATCAGACTACAATAAAGTGGTTGAAAGTTGTGAAGATGTCTCTTCTGTTTCATTAATAGAAACGTGTGACTCTGCATACAGCTATTTTCGATCAATGTATCCCGGGATATATTGCGTTGCAAAGCACATAGAGTCAGGCGAAGAATATATCATTGAGACTGAGGGTTTTTGACCAATTCCTTTTTTCTCCCCAAATGAGTTTTCTTCAAAAGAGTGAAACTAAAAATGCTTCTTACTTTAAGGAGCTTTTTTAGTTTTAGGCTTAAAATTTGATCTACTTTTTTGAAGGGTGATTATTTAAAAGGATGGTGGTCGTGACAAGGATTGAACTTGTGACCCCTACGATGTCAACGTAGTGCTCTCCCACTGAGCTACACGACCATGATTAGGATTTGGTGAATATAAAGA
>MDTG01133712.1_pt1 | contig 12706 bp, 20 predicted proteins | sample 811421 | NCBI WGS metagenome assembly MDTG01 (sample SAMN05326645, study PRJNA326480) | marine metagenome | isolation source: seawater | place: Pacific Ocean: South East | collected 2011 | reverse complement strand
TTCAAAACAAATTAAAAAATGCAAGTATATCAAAAGTAAATATCGAAAGAGCGGCAAAAAAACTAAGAATTTCAATTTTTAGTTCTAGACCAGGAATTATAATTGGGAAAAAAGGTGCTGATATCGAAAATCTTAAAAAGAGCTTATCAAAAATTTCTAATTTAGAAGTCTTTTTAGACATAAAAGAAATAAGAAAACCTGAAGTTGAGGCTAAACTTGTTGCAGAAAATATTGCAAATCAGTTAGAAAAAAGAATTTCATTTAGAAGAGCCATGAAAAAAGCTGTTCAGTCCTCAATTAGATTAGGGGCAAAAGGTGTAAAAGTAGTATGTAGTGGAAGGTTGGGTGGTGCTGAAATTGCTAGAACAGAAAAATACCATGAAGGAAGTGTACCTTTGCACACCCTTAGAAATAATATTGATTATGCAACTGCTGAAGCTGAGACAACATACGGCATATGTGGAATTAAAGTTTGGATTAACAAAGGTGAAATTTTGTCAAAAGATCCTTATGCAAGTGAAAAAAAAGAAATTGAACAAGGTAGTGTGCGATAATGAATATGTTATCTCCAAAGAAAACTAAATTTAGAAAGCAGTTTAAAGGAAGAATACACGGCAATGCAAAAGGAAACTTCGCTTTGAATTATGGTAGTTATGGCCTTAAAGCAATCGAGCCAGAAAGAGTAACTTCAAGACAAATTGAGGCTGCAAGAAAAGCTATTACAAGATATCTCAAAAGAGCTGGAAGAATGTGGATTAGAATTTTTCCTGATGTTCCAGTTTCAAAAAAACCAGCAGAAGTGAGGATGGGTAAAGGTAAAGGTTCTGTAGAGTATTGGGCTTGCAGGGTTAAACCAGGAAGAATAATGTTTGAAATTGATGGAGTAAGTATCGAAGATGCAAGAAAAGCAATGACCCTTGCGGCTGCTAAACTCCCTATTAAATGTAAATTTGTTGAAAGAAATATATGATAAAAAAAGCTGAAAGAATTAAAGATGTGAAAAAAATTCAAAGCGAAATTTTAACTTTGAAAAAAACTCTATTTAATTTGAGATTTCAAAAATCCAATGCTCAACTAGAAAAAACCCATGAAATTAAATTAACTAGACGAAAAATTGCTTCATTAAAGACTTTCTTAAAATTAAAAACAATGGAGGATAGAAATGCCTAAAAGAATTTTGTCAGGAATTGTCATTTCCTCAAACTCAAATAAAACAGTTAAAGTTAAAGTTGATAGAAAAGTTAAACACAAATTATATAAGAAAATTATTACAAGATCTAAAAATTACCATGCTCATGATGAGAAAAATGAATTTAAGGTTGGTGATACAGTGTCCATTATAGAATCAAAACCAATTTCAAAACTTAAATCATGGATAGTGGTATCTAATGAGGAAAACAAATAATGATACAAATGCAATCACAACTTTTTGTTGCTGATAATTCTGGAGCAAGAAGAATCCAGTGTATTAAAGTTTTAGGTGGGTCCAAAAGAAGATTTGCTTCAATAGGGGATATTATTGTGGTTTCAATTAAAGATGCGATTCCAAAGGCCAAAGTTAAAAAAGGTGATGTTTACAAAGCAGTAATAGTAAGGACATCTAAAAATTTTAATCGTAATGATGGAACAACTATAAGATTTGATAAAAATGCGGCTGTTCTTCTTGATAAACAAGAGGAGCCTATAGCGACTAGAATTTTTGGTCCAGTTACGAGAGAATTAAGAACAAAAAAATTTATGAAAATAGTTAGTTTAGCTCCAGAGGTTTTGTGATGATAAAAAAATTTAAATTAAAAAAAGGTGATGAAGTAATTGTTCTGACAGGTAAAGATAAAGGAAAAAAAGGTAAAATTATAAAAATGATTACTAAAAAAAATAAAGCTATTGTTTCAGAAATTAACAAAGTAAAAAAACACAAAAAACCCAACAATGATCAACCTGGAGGGATAACTGAGCAAGAAATGCCCATTCATATTTCAAACTTGGCTTATTTTGACAATAAATTGAATAAAGGTGTTAGATTAGGTTTTAAAATTTTAGACAATAACAAAAAGACTAGGATTAACAAGTCATCTGGTAAGGAATTATAAATGAGTAGATTACAAGTACAATACAAAGAAACTATTATTAGTGATCTAATGACAAAACTTAATTTAAATAATAAATATGAAGTGCCTAAAATTACTAAAATTATTTTAAATATGGGTATTGGTGAAGGTAAAGATGATGTTAAACTTATTGATAAAGCACAAGAAGACCTCTCACTTATTGCCGGCCAAAAAGCCATTAAAACTAAAGCAAAAAAAGCAATTTCAGGCTTTAAGATTAGAGAAGGCATGCCTCTAGGGGTGTCAGTTACATTAAGAAATAAAATAATGTATGAATTTTTGGATAGGCTAGTTAATATAGCTATACCAAGAATTAGAGACTTTAGAGGTCTGAATTCAAAAAGTTTTGATGGTAATGGAAATTTTTCTATGGGGATTAAAGAACAAATTATTTTTCCTGAAATTAATTTTGATAAAATTGACAAAGTAAGAGGTCTTAATATTACTATTTGTACTTCTTCTAAAAATAATAGTGACGCTTTAGAACTTCTAAAAAGTTTTAATATGCCTTTTCAACAATCTAACAAAGACAAGGAGTAAAATTGTGGCTAAGCTAAGTTCTATCCAAAAAAATAAATTAAGATTAGATTTAATTGAAAAATTCAAAAATAAAAGAAATTCTCTTAAAAAGAAGCTTATGAACAAAGAAATTTCTTTAGAAGAAAGACTTAAACTTCAAAATAAACTAAACGATCTTCCACGAAATAGCTCTTACATAAGATACAGAAATAGATGTAATTTAACTGGTAGAGCTAGAGGAACCTATAGAAAGTTTGGCTTATCTAGAATTAAAATTAGGGAGCTATCAATGTCTGGTGATTTACCAGGTGTTGTTAAGTCCAGTTGGTAGGAGAAAATTATGGCTTTTAATGATGCTTTATCAGATATGTTGGCAAGAATTAAAAATGCCCACAAAGCAAAAAAATCTTTTACGTCTTGTTTTAAATCTAAATTAAACATGAACGTATTAAATGTATTAAAAGAAGAAGGTTACATTAGAGATTTTGAAGATTATGAAGTTAGAAATGGAATACATTCTATCAAGATAAATTTGAAATATTACAATGGTGTGCCAGTAATTAAAAAAATTAAAAGGATTTCTAAGCCCGGTATTAGAGTCTATTCTAAACTTTCCGATCTTAAAAGACCTTATGGAGGACTAGGTATTTCTATTTTATCCACTCCTAAAGGGGTTATGTCAGATCAACAAGCAAAGAAGAATAATGTCGGTGGAGAAATATTGTGCGAGGTATTTTAAATGTCTAGAATTGCAAAAAATAAAATTAAGTTTGATAAAGATTTAGACTGTAAGTTTGAAGCAGGTATGTTCTATGTTAAAGGTAGATTGGGCCAAAAAGAAATTAAAATTAATCAAAATTTTATCGTTAAAATTGAAGATGGTGAAATTAATATTATTCCAAAAAATGAAAACGATAAAAACAATCCAATCTGGGGGACAACTAGGGCTTTGGTTGCCAATTCTGTAAAAGGTGTAAGCGAAGGTTTTTCAAAGACTCTTGAATTAAATGGTACAGGATATAGAGCAAGTATCGCTGGACAAAAGCTCAAATTACAGCTTGGTTTTAGCCATGATATAAATTTTGAAGTTCCAAAAGAAGTGAAAGTAGAGTGCCCAAAACAAAACATTATAAAAGTTAGTAGTTTTGATAAAGAAAAAGTCGGATCTGTAGCCGCAAAAATTAGATCATATCGTAAACCAGAACCTTTTAAGGGAAAAGGAATTAAATATGAAAATGAGTATATATTTAGAAAAGAAGGTAAGAAAAAGTAGGTAAATTTATGGATAGAAGTGTAAGAGTGAGATTTAAACTGAAAAAAGTTTCTAAAAGAAAACGTCTTTCCATATTTAGATCTAACAATCATATTTACGCCCAAATAATCGACGACTCAAAAGGGGTAACAATTGCAAGCTCTTCATCGAATATGCAATCAATTAAAGATAAAAAATTAAAAAGAAAAGAGTTGGCAGAAATAATTGGTAAAGAAATTGCGAAAAAAGGTATTTCTAAAGGTGTTAAGGAAGTAGCTTTTGATAAGGGTAAATACAAATACCATGGATTAATTAAAATTTTGGCAGAAGCTGCTAGAAATGAAGGACTAAATTTTTAGGGGAAAAAATGTTTGATAACGATAATAAAGAATTAAACGAAAGATTAGTAACCATTAACAGAGTTGCCAAAGTTGTTAAAGGTGGAAGGCGATTTGGTTTTGCAGCAATTATGATAGTTGGAGATAACAAAGGAAGAGTAGGCATAGGAACAGGAAAGGCTAAAGAGGTGCCTGAGGCTGTTAGGAAAGCTACAGAAAATGCAAAAAATAAAATGGTTAGAGTACACTTGAAAGAAAACAGAACATTACACCATGATATGATTGGAAGATTTGGAGCTGGTAAAGTAATTTTAAGATCTGCTTCACCAGGAACTGGAATTATCGCTGGTGGACCAATGAGAGCACTTTTTGAATCTCTAGGTTTAAAGGATATAGTAGCTAAGTCTACTGGAAGTTCAAATCCGCATAATATGTTAAAGGCGACTTTCAATGCATTCAAAACATCTGAGTCACCAAAGTCAGTAGCAGCAAAAAGGTCAAAAAAAATAAACGAAATAACAAATTCGAAGCAGGATAGTTAATATTATGAAATTAAATGAATTAAAATCAACATTAACATCAAATAAAAAAAGAAAAAGGTTAGGAAGAGGATCAGGTTCTGGTTTAGGAAAGACAGCTGGTAGAGGTGTTAAAGGCCAAAAATCAAGATCTGGAGTTGCTATAAACGGTTTTGAAGGAGGTCAAATGCCTCTTTATCGTAGATTACCAAAAAGAGGATTTAAAAATAGGTTTGGTAAAAATATACAGTCTATAAATTTCAATATTATTAATAATATTTTAAAAAAACATAATATAACTGAGCAAATTAAAGAAGATGATTTATTTAATAAAAAAATTTTTAAAAAAACAAAAGGTAAATTAAAATTGTTGAATATTGGCACAATGACTAAACCTATTAATATTGAAATTTCATATGCTTCACAAAAAGCTATTGAAGCAGTAGAAAAAGCTGGTGGCAAAATCACAATTTTATCCAAAAAATAATATATGGCAACAGCAGCTGAAAAATTAAGTAATAATTTAAATTTTGGTGCACTAGGAAAAGCTACTGAGCTGAGAAATAGACTTCTTTTTACGTTGGGTGTACTTATTGTCTTTAGATTAGGAACCTTTTTACCAATACCTGGAATAAATCCTATTGCACTTCAACAATTTTTTGAGCAACAGTCTTCTGGAATATTAGGTATATTTGATACATTTTCTGGAGGTGCATTGGGCAGAATGGGTATTTTTGCTCTTGGAATCATGCCATACATATCAGCTTCTATCATTATGACATTAATGCAATCTGCAATCCCTTATTTAAAATCACTTAAAGAACAAGGAAGCAAAGGTAGAAGAAAAGTTATTCAGTATTCTAGATATTTAACTGTTTTGATTGCTGCTTTACAAGGTTACGGTGTATCCATAGGATTAGAATCAATGCAAACTGCATATGGCAATATTGTTTTTGAGCCCGGTATTTTTTTTAGACTAACTACTGTTATTACTCTTGTTGGAGGTACAATTTTTTTAATGTGGTTAGGTGAGCAGATTTCTTCCAGAGGAGTTGGCAACGGTATTTCATTAATTATTACTGCAGGAATTATTGCAAATCTTCCAAGTGCTTTTGTAAGTACTCTTCAGTTAGGGAGAACTGGTGAACTTAGTGTAGCCTTTATTATTGGTATATTATTAATGGTGCTTGCCTTAATAATTTTTATTGTTTTTGTTGAAAAAGGTCAAAGAAGATTACCCGTACAATATCCTAAGCGACAAGTTGGCAATAAAATTTATGGAGGACAAAGTTCACATCTGCCTTTAAAAATAAATACTGCAGGTGTAATTCCAGTAATATTTGCATCTTCAATTTTACTTTTACCAAATACAATGTCAGGCTTTGGAGCTGGATCATCTAGTGACATATTCATTTTAATTTCAAGTTATTTAGGGAGAGGCCAACCACTATATCTTTTATTATTTGCATCAATGATCATTTTCTTTGGTTTCTTTTACACAGGAATTGTTTTTAATCCCGATGAGCAAGCAGAAAATCTCAGAAAGTATGGAGGATTTATTCCAGGTATAAGACCTGGTGAAAATACTGCTAACTATATTGAGTTTGTTCTAACAAGATTAACTACAATTGGGACTATTTATTTAAGTTTTGTTGCTTTGTTACCTGAGTTTCTTATATCAAAAACTTCAATTCCATTTTATTTAGGTGGAACTAGCTTATTAATAGTAGTTGTCGTAATGATAGACTTCATTACCCAAGTTCAATCTCATTTGTTCCAACACCAATATGAAGGCCTCTTAAAGAAAACAAAATTAAAAGGCAGAAGATAACTTTGAAAAATGTAATTTTTTTTGGTCCCCCGGGTGCAGGAAAAGGAACTCAAGCAAAATTACTTTCTGAAAAATTTAAAATATCTCATCTTTCTACAGGAGATATATTGAGATCTAAAATTTCAGACTCAGATGAATTATCTAATCAATTAAAAAATTTAATGTCAAAAGGCTTACTAGTTCCGGACAATATATTGAATGAAATTGTATCCTCAAAATTAGAAAATGAAAAAAAAGGTTTTATTCTCGATGGTTATCCAAGAACTTTAGATCAGGCTAAATTTATAAACTCTTTTTTTGAAGACAATAATATCAATATTGAATTAGTATTTGATATTGCACTTGATTTTAGTCAGTTAGAAAAAAGAATTATAAATAGGTCAAAAATTGAAAATAGAGAAGATGATAATTTAGAAATTATAAAGGTTAGATATGAAGCCTATGTTGAAAGCACACAAATAGTATCTGATTTTTATAAACAAAATTTTAGTAATATTTATCATAAATTAGATGGAAATCAGGAAATTGAACAAATTCAATCAAAAATTGAAAAAATCTATAAAAATTAGCGATTTGGAATGGTTTTTTATGTATCTTGGCTTGACTAATCCAGTAATTATCATGTATTCACCCAAAATCTTTTTTAGGACAAATCATGGCTAGAATTTCTGGAGTAAATATTCCAACTAACAAAAAAATACACATCGCTCTTACATATATTTATGGTATTGGTCCAAAAATTGCTAATGATATTTGTAATCAAGCAACAATAGATTATTCCAAAAGAGTAAATGAACTAAGCGATGATGATTTAAATAAAATTAGGGAAGTTATTGACAAAAATCATATTGTTGAAGGAGATCTTAGAAGAAAAATATCAATTGATATAAAGAGATTGAATGACTTAGGATGTTATAGAGGTTTAAGACATAGAAAAAAATTACCAGTTAGAGGACAAAGAACTCATACAAATGCAAGAACTAGAAAAGGTAAAGCAGTAGCAATTGCAGGTAAGAAAAAAGTTACTAAAGGGTAAAAGTATGGTTGAAAAGAAAAAGAGTAAAAGTAAGACCAAAAAAAAAGTTTCAAATGGTGTTGCGCACGTTGTATCCTCATTTAATAATACAATTATTACAATAACTGATGAAAACGGGAATGCATTGGCGTGGTCATCTTCAGGTCACAAAGGTTTCAAAGGGTCAAGAAAAGCAACTCCTTATGCAGCACAAATAGCAGCGGAAGATGTTGGAAACAAAGCAAAAGAATTTGGGTTAAAATCATTGAAAGTAGAAGTATCAGGTCCTGGCTCCGGAAGAGAGTCCGCACTTAGATCGCTTCAAGCCGTGGGATTTATTATAACATCAATTAAAGATGTAACACCAATTCCCCATAACGGCTGCAGACCTAGAAAAAGAAGAAGAGTTTAAAGGATAAGGAGTTAGAAGTGCTACAAAAAAATTGGATGGAATTAATAAAGCCAAGTAAAATGGATATCAATATTGTTGAAAGTGATGGAAAAAAGGGAACACTTATAGCTGAACCACTAGAGAGAGGATTTGGTCTTACTTTAGGGAATGCTATAAGAAGAGTTTTATTATCATCCTTACAAGGAGCTGCGATTACTTCAGTAAAAATTAAAGGTGTTCTTCATGAGTTTACAACCATTTCAGGTGTTAAAGAAGATCTAACTGAAATTTTATTAAATTTAAAATCAGTTGCTGTTAAGGCACATTCTCCAGGTTTAAAAAAAATGTATCTAAAATCTACTGGATCTGGCGAGTTAAGAGCAGGTAATTTTGAGACTGACTCAGAAACAGAAATAATGAATCCTGATCAAATCATCATGACGCTCGACTCAAATGCAGATGTAGAATTAGAAGCCAATGTTGAGACTGGCAAAGGATATGTTTCAGCAGAAGTAGCTGAAGACGAATCTAAAAATATTGGAGAAATTAAGTTAGATGCAATGTTCAGTCCTGTAATAAAAGCAACCTATAAAATTGAAAACAGTCGAGTTGGTCAAGTTACGGATTATGACAAACTTATATTTGATGTTGAAACAAACGGAGTTCTCGCACCGGATGATGCAATAGCTTTGGCATCTCGCATATTACAAGACCAACTTCAGCCATTCATAAACTTTGATGAGCCTGAAATTCAGTCTGACCAATCAAATGTTGAAAAATTATCATTTAATTCTAACCTTCTTAAAAAAGTTGAAGAGCTTGAATTGTCAGTTAGATCAGCGAATTGCTTAAAAAATGACAACATAATTTATATTGGAGACCTTGTTCAAAAATCTGAGTCTGAAATGTTAAGAACTCCAAATTTTGGAAGAAAATCACTTAATGAAATTAAGGAAGTTTTGCAACAGATGGAACTTAACCTAGGTATGTCGGTTCCTGATTGGCCACCAGAAAATATTGATGAACTCGCTAAAAAATACGAGGATCCATTTAATAAATAATAATGAAACATAATATAAAGCAAAAAAAATTAAATCGTACTTCTACTCATAGAAAGTCTTTGCTTATCAATTTAGCAAATTCTCTAATTAAACATGAGCAAATTAAAACCACTGTTCCAAAAGCTAAACAACTTAAACCTTTTATTGAAAAAATAATTACAAAAGGAAAACAAAAAAGTATTGCATCAATTAGAAGTATAAGCTCTATTATACAAGATGAAATAAATACCAAGAAAGTTTTAGATATTCTTTCTGAAAGATATAAAGATAGAAATGGTGGCTATTGTAGAATAATTAAAATTGGAAATAGGTATGGAGATAACGCTCCTGTTGCGATAATTGAATTAGTTGATAGAGATACTGAAGCCAAGGGTAAAGATAGTGGTCCTATAATTGAAAGAAAGACTTCTGAAGAAGTAGAAGATCAACAACAAGTCTAGAAGAATTGTTTAATTTAGTTTTAGTTGCTTTTGGGGGAGCAATAGGAGCCTCCTCAAGATTTATCCTAAATTCATTTTTTAAGACGTTTATCACCAATAGTTTTGTTGGAACACTAAGTGTCAATGTAATTGGATCATTCTTAATAGGTTATTTAATATCTTATGGAATTAACAAAAATTTTACTGAAGGTTTTATAAAATATTTTTTAATAATAGGTATATTAGGTTCTTTTACGACCTTCTCAGCTTTTTCATATGAAGTAGTTGATCTTTTTGCAAATAAAAAATTTTTTGTTTGTTTGATTTATATTTTTTTATCGATATCATTATGTATTATTGCAACATCAATAGGTATCTACATAAACAAGATTTGATTTGTTAAAGATAATTAAAATAAAAGAAAATTTAAATATAAGACTGGATAAATTCATTAAATTAAATTTTTCGTCATTAACACAAAGTTTTATTGAAAAAAATATAAGAAAAAAGAATATTATAATAAATAACAAAAAAACATCTTCTAACTATGTTGTAAATCTTAATGATGAATTAAGTATTAAAAATTTTGATGAAAAAATTTATAAAAATAAAATAATATTTAAAAAAAAAATTAGAAAATCAACAAAACTTTTAACTCAGTTTAATGAATCTATATTATTTGAAAATAATGATTTTTTAATACTAAATAAATGGGCTCATATTGCAACACAAGGAGGTAGCAAAATAAATATATCGATCGATGATTTGATAAAAAATATCTCTGAAAATTATAAATTGGTTCATAGATTAGATAAGGAAACTTCAGGTTTATTAATAATATCAAAAAATATTAACTATGCTAGAATTTTTGGCGATTTATTCAAATTAAAAAAAATTGAAAAAATTTATTTTGCTATTTGTGAAGGAAAACCTAGATTGAATGAATCCTTAGTGGATTTAAATATCAAAAATAAAAATAATAAAATTGAAAATACAAAAACTTATTACAAAGTGCTTGATTCTAAAAAAGGCTTAACTCAAATTTTATTCAAACCCCTCACTGGAAAAACACATCAATTAAGAATAGTTTCTAAAAACCTTGGTTGTCCTATTATAGGAGATAAGAAATATAATTTTCAATCAAAATACGCAAAAGAAGATTTGAAATTAAATGCACATGGCTTAAGAATAAAAGTCAACCAAAAAAAATATGAATTTTATTCAAAATTACCAAATGATTTTTCATTTTTTATAAAGAATTATAAACTCAACACTCTTAAGAAATTCAAAAATTTATTTGACTTTAGATAATTTATCTAAAAAAATATTTGTAAAGTTAAAATCAAATTCATCCTGAGTTATATTTATTCCTAGATCAGATAGAGAAGTATTTTCATAATTTTTCAATCCACAGGGATGTATGTCATTATAATATTTCATGTCTGGGTTTATGTTGAAACTTAATCCATGATAGGTAACCCATTTAGAAATTCTGAGCCCAATAGCTCCAATTTTTTTTTCTTTATCTAAACTAAATTTATTGTGTTTTGTAACCCATATTCCTACTCTATCTTTAAAAGATCGCGATTCTATATTATATTTTTTTAAAAAAATTATCAAAGATTCTTCAATTATATTTATAAATTTTCTTACATCTTTATTTCTATTATTTAAGTTTATTAAAAAATAAACTATTCTTTGACCAGGACCATGATAGGTGGTTTTTCCACCTCTATTTGATTTGATAATTTTAATAGTATTTTCTCTAATAATATCATCTTTATTAGAACTAGTACCCTGAGTATAAATATGATCATGAGTTAGAAACCACATTAATTCTTTGGAGCTATTATAATATATATTTTTTGTTCTATTTTTCATAAAATTCATAGAAGATTCGTAATCTATGAAATTCTTTGAGATTTTTATTTCAATATCATTCATTTGTTTAAAATATTACATTTGTTGATACTTATTATCCTATCTGATATTTAATTCTAGTATATTAGCGGCTGTGGCGGAATTGGTATACGCGCAGCGTTGAGGTCGCTGTGGGATTTATCCTGTGGAAGTTCAAGTCTTCTCAGCCGCACCAAAAAAATGATAGAGAAACATATTTATAATAAAAATCAGTTTTCAACTTCCGAGAGTGTTGCTCTAATTACAGATTATTTACAGAATTATCAAAATTCTAAGATTGAAAAATATATTGATGAGATGCATAATGCAGATATTGCTGACCTTCTTCAAAATTTAGATCCAATTTTAAGATTAAGTTTAATTAATATTATTAATACAAAATTTGATCCTGAAATACTTACATACCTTAATGATAGTTTGCGAGATGAAATTGTTGAAACTCTTGACATAAAACAATTAGCTAATAATGCAAAAAAATTAGATATTGATGATGCAGTCGACCTAGTTGAAGATTTGCAAGAATCTGACCAAAGTACTTTTTTAGAAAATTTAGAAGAGAAAGAAAGAATTTTAATTGAAGAGGGGCTGAACTATCCAGAAGATTCCGCAGGCAGATTAATGCAGAGAAATTTTGTTTCTATAAATGAAAGTTGGAATGTTGGACAAGCTATAGATTACATGAGAAGTAATAAAAAAAATTTACCAGATGATTTTTATGATATTTTTTTAATTAATAATCAAAACCAAATAAAAGGTGTTGTGCCTCTTGGAAAATTAATGGGATCAAAGAGAGATGTTAATCTTGATTTTATAAAAAATAAGGAAACCAGATCAATAGAAGTTAATACTGATCAAGAAGAAGTTGCATATTTATTCAGTAAGTATGGGTTAGTCAGTGCTGCAGTTATTGATAATAATGAAAGAATAATTGGATCAATAACAGTTGATGATGTAGTCGAAGTGATAGAAGAGGAAAGGGAGGAAGATATATTAAAATTAGGCGGCGTTGGACAAACTGACATATATAATGCAGTTATTGATACAACTAAGTCCAGATTCTCTTGGTTATTAGTAAATTTACTCACAGCAGTTGTGGCCTCAATTGTTATTGGTTTTTTTGAAGCCTCTATTGAAAAGGTTGTTGCCTTAGCAATATTAATGCCAATTGTTGCATCAATGGGAGGGAATGCAGGCACACAAACTTTGACAGTTGCTGTTAGAGCTCTAGCAGTTAAAGAATTAACTGCTTCTAATGCTCTAAAAATAATTACTAAAGAAACATTTATTGGAGGGATAAATGGAATTATTTTTGCAATTATAATTTCATTAGTATC
>MDTG01026470.1_pt1 | contig 12707 bp, 16 predicted proteins | sample 811421 | NCBI WGS metagenome assembly MDTG01 (sample SAMN05326645, study PRJNA326480) | marine metagenome | isolation source: seawater | place: Pacific Ocean: South East | collected 2011 | reverse complement strand
TGACCGAATATTTTCTAAAGAAGAAATACCCCCGCCAACAGTTAAAGGAATAAAAACTTCTTTAGCAGTCTTTCTAACAACATTTACCATGGTATCTCTATTTTCTATTGATGCGCTTATATCTAAAAAACAGATTTCATCAGCACCATTGTCTGAATAGTGTTTAGCTTGCTCAACTGGATCACCAGCATCAACCAAATCAAGAAAATTAATTCCTTTAACAACTCTTCCATCCTTAACGTCTAAACAAGGAATTATTCTAACTTTAACCATTTTTGTTTAAAATTTTTTGTGCCTTTTGTAAATCTATGTTTCCTACATAAAAAGATTTACCTGAAATTATTCCATCTATATTATCTAAGTTTAATTTTTTCAAAATATTAAGATCTTTATAGTTTGTCAATCCACCGGCTATTATTATTTTTTTGTTAAGTTTGTTTTTTTCATTTATTTTAGTTGCTATTCTTTTTATAAAATCTGTATTTAAACCTTCTAGCATTCCGTCATTATCTATGTCAGTTATAATGTATCCCTTAATATTGCTTTCATGATATAAATTAAGAATTTCTTCTAGCTTTAGTTTAGATTTTGTTTTCCAGCCTCTAATCATTACATCGCTTTTAAGAATATCAAGTGAAACATATATTCTGTTTTTAAATTTTTGTGACAACGATATGACTGTTTCTGGACTCTTAACTGACATTGAGCCAATAATTAAGTTTTCAATGCCTATTTCAAAATATTTTTCAGCATCTGATTTAGTTCGTATACCACCCCCTAATTGAATTGGAATAGAGGTAGATTTTCTAATTTTCCTAATTGAAGGCAGGTTTATTTCCGATCTGCCAAAAGCAGAGTCTAAATCTACGATGTGTATTTTTTTACAACCTATTTCTTGAAAATAAATAGCTTGCTTTTCTGGATCATTATTAAAAACAGCGCTTGTTTCATCCTTACCCCTTGTAAGTCTTACACACTTATTATCCTTGAGATCAATAGCTGGTATAATTTGCACTATAGATTTTTATAAAAATATATTCCTTTAATGAAACTGCCGTTAATAAAAGCATAGTATGGGTTTTCTCCCCAAACCTTATAATCCTTACTTGAGAACAGTTGAACAGCTGCATCTTGAGTTTCTCTAACAGACAGTTGAATAGATTTTATATTATCCTCTTTTGCTTTTTGCTCAGAAAAATCAATCATGGATTTGGCTAGACCATAGCCTCTTGCCCATGGGGCAACAAAGTGTCTCTTGATTTGAGCTATGTTTTTTCTTGATTCTATATTTACGGCTTCGTATGATAATTGAAGGGTTCCAGCTATGACTCCGTTTAATCTACCTACAACAAGTTTTGAAAGACTGTCATCAGTAACTTTATTCCAGTAGTCATTGAGAATCTCTCTCGTTGGAACTCTTAACCAACCAAAACCTCCCCCAGCACTTATAGCCTGCTCAGTTATATTACACAAATCAGCAAGATCAACTTCCGATAGTTTTGAAAGTGTATCAACTGATATATTTATTTTTTCTTTAAGTTGCGTTGACATTTTCAATCCATAAAATTTTTAATTAAGCTTAACCCTTGTGAGGAACTTTTTTCAGGGTGAAACTGAAGGCCATATATATTTTCTTTAGCAACAATTGAAGTAAAATTCATTCCATACTGGGTTTCTGCCAATATATTTTCACTATTTTTGCAGTCAAAATAGTATGAATGAACAAAATAATAGTCTTCAGCCACTGAAATAAGATTGTTCTTTTTGTTTGGCATAACTGTATTCCAACCCATATGTGGAAGTTTTAGGTTTTTAGATGGCAAAGCCTTGATACTGCCTTCAATCCAATTTAAACCTTTATGAAAACCATTTTCCTCGCTGTAAGAAGCAAGCATCTGCATTCCAATACAGATCCCCATAAATGGTCTCTTTTTAATAATTGCAAAATTATAAAGCTCTTCAATTAATCCAGGTGTATTTTTTAAACCGTTCATACAGGTAGAAAATGCACCTTGTCCTGGGAGAACAATATGTGTAGATTTTTTTATATCATCCAATTTATTAGATATTAAAACCTTTGTTTCTATTTTATTTTCTTTTGCAACTTTAATGAAAGATTTTTGGGCCGATAAAACATTTCCGGATCCATAATCAATTATGGTGATATACTTCATTAATATTATAATGAGCCTTTAGAAGATGGGATTTGGTTTTTTCTCTTTGGGTCAATTTCTATAGCTATTCTATAACTTTTAGCAAAAGCCTTAAAACAAGATTCAATTATGTGGTGATTGTTCTGTCCATATAAATTTTCAATATGTAAATTACATTTAGATTCATTTGTGAAAGCTTTAAAAAACTCTGTAAACAACTCAGTATCCATTTCACCTATTTTTTCTAAACCTAGTTTTACTTTCCAGACCAATTCTGGTCTACCGCTAAAGTCAATGACACAACGTGAAAGACATTCATCCATTGGCACATAAAAAAAACCGTATCTGTTAATACCTTTTTTTTCACCAAGTGCTTTTGTAGTAGCAGAGGCTATTGCATAAGCTGTATCCTCAACACTATGATGAAAGTCCACATTAATATCTCCTTCAGTTTTTAAATCCATATCAACTAAGCTGTGATGGACGAATAGTTCTAACATATGATCAAAAAAACCTATTCCGGTAGAAATATCGGCTATTCCTGATCCATCTAAATTTATAGAACATGAAATTTTAGTTTCTTTAGTTACTCTATCTACATTTCCTTTTCTCATTTTTGCCTAATATCAGCGAAATTAAATTAATTCTAGGTAAATCACTTGATAAAAATGATTAAATAGCCATTTTATAAAGATATAAAAAACCATGAAAAAAAATATAATAAAATCAACGACAATAATAGGAATAAGAAAAGACAATCTTATTGTTATTGCAGGAGATGGTCAGGCCAGCCTTGGAAACACGGTGATGAAATCAAACGTAAAAAAAATAAGAAGGCTTGGATCAGAAGAGGCGGTTATATCTGGGTTTGCTGGTTCAACAGCAGATGCATTTGCTTTATTTGAAAGATTAGAGGGAAAATTAGACCAGTATAAAAATCAATTAAAAAGAGCTTGTGTTGAGCTTGCAAAAGACTGGAGAACTGACCGTTACCTTAGAAGGCTTGAAGCAATGATGATAGTTGCAGATAAAGATGTTAGTTTGCTGTTGTCAGGCACTGGTGATGTGATTGAGTCAGACGATGGTATTTTAGCAATAGGGTCAGGTGGCCCTTATGCAAATAGTGCTGCTAAGGCTTTAATGAAAAATACAAAAATGGATGCTAAGCAAATAGCAATAGAGTCTCTAAACATTGCTGCAGATATATGCATTTATACAAATCATAATATAATTTCTGAAACAATAGAGTTATAAATGGAATCAAGCTTTAGTCCCAGAGAGATAGTTTCAGAATTGGATAAGTTTATAATAGGTCAAAACAAAGCCAAGAGAGCTGTTGCTGTAGCACTAAGAAACAGATGGAGAAGAAAACAACTTGATGAATCTTTAAAAGAAGAAATTGTTCCTAAAAACATATTAATGGTAGGTCCAACTGGATGTGGCAAAACTGAAATTTCTAGAAGACTTGCGAAACTTGCTAATGCTCCATTTATAAAAGTAGAAGCTACAAAATTTACAGAAGTTGGATATGTTGGTAGAGATGTAGAACAAATAATACGAGACCTTGTTGAAATAAGTATTACAAAAACAAAAATTCAGATGGGCAAAGAGGTAAAAGCTAGAGCTGAAAAAAATGCTGAAGAAAGAATACTAGATGTTCTTGTCTCAAAAAGCTCAACACCAGCTACAAGAGATAGTTTTAGAGCCAAGTTAAGATCGGGTGAACTAAGTGATAAAGAGGTTGAAATACCTGTGTCAGCAAATTCAAGTTTAAGTTTACCAACAATGGATATACCTGGTATGCCTGGCTCACAAATGGGCATGATAAACTTGGGAGATGTCTTCGGAAAAGGTTTTGGTGCTCAAAAAAAAATGAAAAAAATGACTGTTAAAGAATCACATGCTTATTTATTGGGCGAGGAGACTGAAAAGTTACTTGATCAAGATAAAATTAACACAAGGGCGTTAAGTGACGTAGAACAAAACGGCATAGTTTTTATTGATGAGATAGATAAAATAACATCAAGAAGCGATAGAAGTGGGGCAGATGTTTCAAGAGAAGGGGTTCAAAGAGACCTTCTTCCTTTAATTGAGGGGACTGCTGTAACCACGAAACATGGCGTTGTTAAAACTGATTATATATTGTTCATTGCGTCAGGAGCGTTCCATCTCTCTAAGCCCTCCGATATGTTGCCTGAATTGCAAGGAAGGTTACCCATTAGGGTTGAGCTTGATAGTTTAAGTAAAGAAGACTTTAGACTAATTTTAACCGAAACCCAAAATAGTTTAATAAAACAATATAAGGGTCTGCTTGGTACTGAAAAAGTTGATTTAGAGTTTGAAGATAGTGGAATTGAAACAATAGCAACATTGTCGACAGAAATAAACCAGAATGTTGAAAATATAGGTGCTAGAAGATTACACACTGTTATGGAAAAACTTCTCGAAGAAATAAGTTTTACTGCCTCAGATATCGGTCCAACAAAAATCATAATTAACAAGGAATATGTAGAGAATAGCCTTGGGGAGCTAATTAAAAGTCAGGATTTATCTAAATTTATATTATAAAGCTCTTAGTTTCAAAATTTTTGTAATGATGAGTATAATTAATAAAATAAAAACTGAATTAATCCTTTTTTTAATTGTAGCCTTTGGTGTTTTTACATCAATTAATCCTGATATTATTTTGTATAATTTTTTTTTAAACTATGATTATTTTTTTAAAAATTATTACTTAAAGGATTTTTTTGTAAAGATAACCGAACTTGGTAATTCAGCTTGGTATTTTGGTATATCTTTTTGTTCTATAGTTTTTTTTTATCTTAACAGGTTTTTTAAAATATTAGATACTGAAAAAACGAAGGGGTTTATTAATTTTTTTTCTACTTCATTTATCTATCTGTTGGTTGTTGGTCTTGTTACCCAGGTTTTAAAACATCTAATTGGGAGGCCTAGGCCTAATCATACAAATTTTGAAGAAAGTTTTGAGTTTTATTTTTTTAGTTTTGATTCAAACTATCATTCTTTTCCATCAGGTCATTCATCAACAATATTTATTGTATGTTTAATATTGTGTGGGGCTTTGCCAAAATTAAAATATTTTTTTTATTTTTTAGCTTCAATTGTTGCTATAAGCAGGGTTGTTGTTGGGGCACATTTTTTCTCAGATATTGTTGCTGGTGCTTTATTAGCAATGATGCTTTTTAAAATATTAAGTATTTATATTGATAAAAATTATTCTAACAATATGGTTTCGGAATATGTATTTCAAAAAAATGCATTACTTAATCATTTTCTTATCTCTTTGTTGTTGATTGTTTTATTTTTAACAATCGGACCCTCTCTTGATCTATATGTATCAAGTTTATTTTACTATGGTAATTCGCAATTTTTGCTACAAAGTTATAATATTTTTTCAAAAATATTCAGGGAGGGCTTGTTACCCCTTTTAATAGTTTACACACTTTTTTTTCCAATAGTTGGAAAGTTCATTAAAACAGAGGTTTTATTTTTTGGATATAAATTTTCAACCAAGGAAATATTTTTGGTTTGGTTTTCTCAGATATTCACAATTTTAATATTTATCAACTTAATACTAAAAAACTTATGGGGAAGATCAAGACCTGGAGATGTTGAAGAGTTTGGGGGTGAAAATTCTTTTACCCCATGGTATGAGTTTAGCAACTCCTGTAGTACAAATTGCTCATTTGTATCTGGTGATGCCTCTGTTGGTTTTTCAATTATAATCTTATACTTAATCACAAAAAAGATTATGTTTGTTTATATTGCGATTTTCTCTGGTTTAGCTTTAGGCATTATAAGAATTATAGCGGGTGGACATTTTTTAAGCGATATTCTTTTTGCGGGAGTTTTAGTAATTATTTTAAATCTAATTATCTTTAATTTTTATAAAAAATATTATGACCAATAAAATGTTATTTTTAATAGTAGTTTTTTTGTTTTTAATAAAAATTGCAGCTCTTTATTTTACAAATTTTAATCTTTTTGGAGATGAGGCGCAATATTGGCTGTGGTCTAAAAATTTAGATTTTGGATATTACTCAAAGCCACCTTTCTTAGCTTGGTTTATACGTGGTTATACTGGTGTTTTTGGTGACTCGTTTGCATATTTAAAGATATTACCAATATTTGTTTATTTTTTTACAGCCTGGGCTCTTTATGAGTTGTGTAAAGGCATTGGTTTGAACAACAGAAATTCACTTTCTTGCTCTTTAATTTTTCTATTTATACCCGCTGTAAGCTTTTCATCATTTATTATAAGTACTGATTTATTTCTGTTACTCTTCTGGACTCTTGCTTTAAATGAATTGATAAAAATAAAAATAGAACCTGATATAAAAAACTTTATTTTTCTTGGCATTTTTCTTGGGCTTGCTTTTTTATCAAAATATGCCGCAATTTATTTTATTATATGTTTTTTTATTTATGTTCTCGTAGATAAAAACTTCAGAAATATTTTTCTTAAAAATTATCTTGGTTTTGTGATAAGTTTAGTGTGTGCTATATTAATTTTATCTCCAAATATATTTTGGAACCTAAACAATGGTTGGATTACATTACAACACACCTCTGATAACGCTAATCTAGAAAATAAAAATATAAATTTATATAGAGGTCTAGAGTTTGTGGTTATTCAAATATTGATGTTGGGTCCATTTTTGTTTTTGGGTAGTATAACAAAAATTAGAACTATAAACGCCTATAATAATAGTAAATTTCTTCTAGCATTTTCCTTGCCAATATTTTTTATAGTTTTTATTGAGGCTGTTATTGTTAGGGCTAATGCGAATTGGGCGGCTCCCGCATTAATGACATTTTTTATATTCCTTTATGTTGGTTTAAAAAATAGAGTTTTTGAGCGCTTAAATGTTTTGTTTAACTTTGTTTTTTGTGCATCTTTCTTTTTATTAATATCAGTAAGCTATCCTGCCAAAATATTTGACAGAGTTAGTGGCATAAATTTATTTGCTGAAAATGTTTTTTCTCTTGGATCAGAAATAGGTGTTAAAAATTTTGTAATTTCTGATAGGCTTTTGTTTGCAAGTATGAATTACCAACTAAGGGAGAAAAATGCAAATTTTTATATGCCTTATGTAGATGGTTCTAGTATAACCAACCACTTTATGATTACGTCTCCGCTTAAAAAAGATATGTCTGATAGCTTTATTCTTATAGGGTCACCGAATGAAATTAATTATTTATTAAATAAATTTAGTTTAATAGAAAACAAAACTCCTAAATATAATTTTACCAAAAAAGAATTAAAAATATATGAAGTTAGTTTTAATTAGATCTGTAATAATATATTTGGTAGTTTTTTTTAAGGTAGCGCAGGCAAATGATTTCAATGCAGAATATTCCGTAGTTACATCAGGTATCAAAATCGGAAAACTTACTTGGTTTTTAGAAATCAAAGAAGACGAGTATCGAACAGAAATTAATCTAGGAAATTCTGGTTTTTTGTCTCCCCTTTATAGCTTTAAAGGCAAATACTCCTCCAAAGGAGTTGTTGAAAATAATAAATTTAAATCAAAAAAATATAAGCAATATTGGGAAACTAAAAAAAAAGTAAAGATTGTTGAGATGTCGTTTGATGATCGTCTCGTCAGACTTGTTCAAACCCCTGAAGAAAAAGAACTTTCAAGATTAGATTTAAACAGTCTTTTTCAATACTTCGACCCACTAACTTCTTTCATTAATATTTTAAAAGGCGCCAACAATGCTAAAACTATAGATGGTAGGAGGATATATACTATGAGAAAAAATATTTCTAACAACCTAAATCAGATAAACATTAAGATTGATGACTACAAAAATATATGGGCAGATCATAGAAGGAATGATCTTGAAAAAATTGAGTTTTTATTAGAAAAAGATGTTTTTTTACCTACAAAAATCCTTGTATATTTTAAAGATAGGGTTTTTAAATTAAAAAAAATCTAATTTCTTTTTCTTAGGTAAACAAATATAGCTCCATCACCACCATGCTCAAACCCCGCATCTTGGTAAGTTAATATATATTTTTTAAGGTCGTCTTCTTTTATCCAAGAAACTATTGAATTTTTAATTTTTCCATAAAACAATTTGGGGGTTGTTTCTTCCTTTTGGTTGTTCGGGTACGCCCCCTTACCTGTTATTACTAAAATACATCTTTTGTTTTTATGATATGTTTTCTTAACCTCATTTTTAAACTTATCGTATGCTTCAAGAAGGGTGTATCCATGCAAGTCAAGCCTTCTGTCTATATTGACCCTTCCCTTTTTGAGGTCTTTGTTTATTTCACCATAAGACAAGTTAAATTCTGATTTGGGAGACTGTTTTCTAATTGTAGTTGCTTCTTTTGGTATTATTTTTTTTTTATTAGTTTTGGTTTTTTTTATTTTTTGATATTTGATTTCAGTTCTTTTTTCATCTTTTTTAATCGGCTTAACACCTGTCATTTTTTTTAAGAATATTTCGTCTTCCATCTTTATATAAGATAATTTTTGATTAAATTTTTTACTCTTTCTGGTGTTTGTTTATACCACAAACTATCCATCATCTCTAAACACACCATGTATTTTTTTTTATTATTTAAAAAAAATAACATTTTTTCAAACTTAGATAAACCTTTGGGGCCTAGCTGAAACAGCATTTCAATTAAAAGCTCTTTGTCATTTCGGTCATGAGTCTTTTTATAAAAAAGCTCATTATATTTTTTCTTTGAATTATTGAAGTCTATCTCAAAAAGATTTTCAAAGTGTCTTTTTTTAAAGATGGAAAAAAAATATTTCTTTTCATTTGGTTTGATTAGATGGCCATATCCGATAGTGTAAAAACCTAATTGATCCTTATATGGTTTTGCTGAGTAGCCTTCGTTTTTTTTTATTCTCAGCTTAAGGTTTTTAAAGTCCAAAAATCAAGTTTGGGTTAAAATCCAGATAGGACTTGATGAGTTGATTTCTTTTTCGAAGGTCCACATGTCTTTGTTTTTGACTATTCTTCCTTCGTCGTTATTTAACATTTGTTCACTAATAAAATTTATAGATATTGAAATAATGTTGTTTTCAACCTTAGCTTCTTCAACACTATCGATTACTAATGAGTAAAATTGAGCAGATGGATTGTTGGTGCTTTCATCAATTGCTTTCTCAAAGGCAAGGTAAACATCTTTTGAAACAAGGTTTTTTAATGTTTTTTTATCACCATTGTTAAATGCGGTTATAATAATTTCAAATGCTTTTTTTGCACCGTCTAAAAATTGTTTGTGATCAAAGTTGCTTACTTTTTTATATACATTTTCTAGTTTGGTTTGGTTATCAAGTAATGATGGAATTTTTTGTATTGTTGAATCTTCTTCTTTTTTTTTGCTTGTTTCAAATTTTGTCGTTTCTTTTTGGTATCCAGTTCTTTTTCCTAAAACACCTCTTAGTCTATAGATTATAAAACCAGCTATAGCTGCAAATATTATTATATCAAAAAATTGTAAATCACCATAAAGCATACAAAATTATATAATTACTTTTTTTAATATTAATAGTTAAATTTATTCCAAACTGGATTTTTTATCTTTTTTAACATTTCTTTGTGGCTGGAAACCTGGTCTTTGGTCAGTTTTATTTGTTTTGTTTTCTCAGAATTAGTGTTTCTAACCTGAAACGTAACATCTTGAGGCTGTTTGTTATCAAGCTGCATAGAAAACTGCTTTCCTCCACGAAGCTCCAAATAAACAGAGGCTAATAATTGTGAGTCTAACAAAGCTCCATGAAAAGATCTGTCAGATAAGTCTACATTAAACCTTCTACACAAATAATCTAGATTGGCTATTCTTGTGTTTAAAACCTTCCTAGCCAAAGATACTGTATCAACAACCTTGTTTGTCAGTGATGGCAACCCTATTAAAGAAAGCTCGTTATTAATAAAACCCAGATCAAAATCTGCGTTATGAATAACCAAGGTGTCATTCTTAATAAAATTTAGCATAGTGTTGTGATTTTCCTCAAATGTTTTTTGTTTACTTAAAAATTCATCAGAAAGGCCTACTATGTTTTTAGCGCCTTCTGATATTGTTTTATCTGGCCTACAATAAAACTGAAGTGTTTTTCCTGTTGGCACATGGTTTCTTAATTCTACGCAGCCTACCTCAATAATTCTATCTCCGGATTTAAAATTTAAACCTGTTGTTTCGGTATCTATTACAACCTCTCTCATAGAATAATTTCATCAAGAATTTTGTTAATTTTAATTTGAAATTTTTTAATAGTATCGTTGTTATAAACAACTATGTGAGAGTGTTTTTTTCTTATTGCGTCTGTTGTTTGAGATTGTATTATTTTATTGAACATTGTTTTTGATATTTGCTTTGATTTTTTTAGCCTTTTGTATCTTTCTTTTTTATGTGAAATGACGCTGATTACAAGATCAAATTTACCACTTAAATTGTTTTCAAACAGAAGCGGAATATCCACAAACACAATTTTAGATTTTCTTTTTTTTTCTTTGATTATAAATTCTTTTCTTTGTTTTCTTATTATTTTAAATATGTAGTTTTCTAGTTTTTTTCTAACTTTTTTATCAGAAAAAATTTTACTTGATATTAGTTTTTTATTAACCACCCCTTTTTTGATAGAATCACCAAGACCTACTTCTTTTAAAAAATTTAAAAATGCTTTTTTGGGGTTTTTGTAAATTCTTCTCACTTGTTCATCGGAGTCTAGAAGTTTAATTTTTCTTTTTTTAACCTCCTTTGAAAACGTAGATTTTCCTGAAGCAATCCCCCCTGTTAGAGCAACAATTGTGGTCATTTTAATTTGAAATCTAGTAATTCGTTTAATTCAAGATCTGGTGCAGGCTTAAAACCAAACCACAACTTGAAACACAGGGCTGCCTGTTCTACTAACATTTCAATACCATATATTTTTTTATTGCTAGGGTATTTTTTAAGAAAGTCAGTTTCTTTCGGTAAATAAACAATGTCACTTAATAGTGTTTTTTTACTTATTAGGTGGGTGTTTTTTTTACCAACAAGATCAAGTGGTGTTGTGTTAATTATAAGATCGGCATCTACCAGGTCTTTGTCAAGCTTTGTTAAGTTTTTAGTATAATTTGTTTTTTCTTCAAATCTTAGCTTTTTTCTAGTTCTGTTATATATGTTTATGTTTTTAAATCCTTTAGTTTTCAAAACGTAGTGTATTGCTAGCGCGGCACCGCCGTAACCTATGATGATTACTTTTTTTCCTTTTAAGTTTTTTGATTTTGGAAGAGTTTTGTAATAACCTTTCCAATCTGTGTTTGTTCCTATAATTTTTCTATTTTTCTTCAAAACACAATTAACAGCATTAATTTCTTCTGCGTGTTTATCAAGAACATCGGTGTGTTTTAATATTTTATTTTTAAAGGGTATTGTGATGTTCAGACCTATCACATTATTATCTTTGAGAACTTCGTGAGTTTTTTTATCAAAGTTTTTTGTATTTAGTTCCAAAAAACTATATTTTGCTTTGATGTTATATTTTTTGAACCAAAAATTGAAAATTGTGGGTGATAAGCTTTTCGATGCTCTGTTTCCAATTACGTAAATTTTCTTCATTTTTCTTTTAATACATATTTTAATAGCTTAAATAATGGAAGGCCCATAACATTAAAGAAATCTCCCTTTATGTTTTCTATAATATTTGGCCCCAGTGATTCTACTTCATAGCAGCCGACCGATTGAAGAATGTTTTTTCCTGTATTTTTTAAATATTTATCTATATCTTTTTTAGATAAATCTCTTACTTTAACATCAGTGGTTAAAAAACATTGCCAAATTTTTTTTCCATTTTTACAAATTGTTATAGCTGAAATTATTTTATGTGTTTTGCCAGAAAGAATTTTAATTTTTTTTCGAGCCTCTGATATGTTTTTTGCTTTATCAAAAATTTTTTTGTTTAAATATATTATTGTATCACAACCAATAATCTTTTTGTTAATATATTTATCTTTCATGCTAATACTTTTTGCTTTTTCATGTGATAGAATTTTGGCAATTTCATGCGGTAATACATTTTTCTTTTTTATTTGATTTTTTATTTTTTCTTCATCACAGGTTGGCTTTACTTGTATAAAATTAAAACCTACATTTTTTAAAATTTTGTACCTTGATTTGCTTGAGCTGGCTAATATATATTTTTCGTGGAAAAGCATGTTGATAGGTATTTAGCTTATTAACATAATTCAAATAAAATTAAATTATTGAAAAAGTTATTTATTTGAAAAAATTAGTTACCAACAAGTTAATAACTTCTAGATTATTGCCCCAATTATGTGTCTAAAAAAGTTATCATTTCTTTTTAACAGCTTATTAGATTTTTTATCATTCACTAAATATCTGTTAATTAGTGAAATTTTTAATTATTATATATATTAGTTTTAAATATATTGGTTTTTTCAAGATGTTAGAACTTCTTGGAAAAACTATTAAAAACCAAAAATTCTATTATTTCACACTACAAATACAACATATACTTATATTTAAATATATTATTATTTATTTTGACAATAATATTTATTTTT
>MDTG01217711.1_pt1 | contig 12708 bp, 10 predicted proteins | sample 811421 | NCBI WGS metagenome assembly MDTG01 (sample SAMN05326645, study PRJNA326480) | marine metagenome | isolation source: seawater | place: Pacific Ocean: South East | collected 2011 | reverse complement strand
ATTAAGAGAAACTCAAACTGCATTATCTAATGAAGAAAAAATATCAGCTCTTATGAGTTTAACAGCTGCAGCTGTCCATGAACTTGGAACACCTTTATCAACTATATCAGTAATTGCAAAAGAGCTGATGAATAATACGAAGAAAGAAGATGTAAATTATAATGATTTAATTCTTATCAATTCACAAATAAAAAGATGTAGCAATATTCTTGAAAGACTTAGATCAGATAGTTTTTCTGAAAGAAGTAATGAATTTATTAATAGACTTGATTTTAAGAGAATGATCAATGAAATCATTGATTCATTTCAGAGTGATGAAATAGAATTCATTATTGAGTCTGAAGAATATTTTGATGCAAACAATATTACTATTTTAAGAAGTCCCGAAATTATTCAATCTATTTCTAATATAGTTGATAATGCCATCAAACATGCAAAAAAAAGAGTAATGATTAATTTAAAGGATAAAAATAATGACATATTAATTGAAATTATTGATGATGGTGATGGTTTTTCTCAAGAAGTCTTTCCATTGCTAGGTGAGCCCTATGTAGGGAAAAGTGCCAAAAATAATCGCAAAGGATTGGGATTAGGTCTTTTTATTTCAAAAAACTTACTCGGAAAGAATTTTGGTGATATAAAATTTTTAAATTTAAAAGGTCAAGGTGGATGTGTTCAAATTTTGCTGTCTAAAAAGTCACTTGGTTTAGAAAATTAATTATGGAATTAGGTTTTAGAGAAGAACAAACAGTAGATAATTCATTATTAATATTAGATGATGATGAAGTTTTTCGTAATAGATTATTGACTGCAATGAATAAAAAAGGATTTGCATCGTATGGAGCATCTTCAGTTTCTGAGGCGGAGAAATTAGTTTCTAAATCTTCGCCAAAATATGCTGTTATTGATTTAAGATTAAATGATGGGAATGGATTAAAAATTGTTTCGTTAATTTATAAAAATAGACCAGATAGTAAAATTGTTATCCTTACTGGATATGGCAATATACCTACTGCAGTGGCCGCAGTTAAAGAAGGTGCATGTGACTATCTAGCTAAACCAGCAGATGCAGATGATATTGAGGCTGCTTTAAAAGCACCTTACCAAAAAAAACCTGAACCTCCTATTAATCCAATGTCTGCAGATAGAGTTAAGTGGGAACATATTTTAAGGGTATACGAACTTTGTGATAGAAATGTATCCGAAACGGCAAGAAGATTAAAGATGCATAGAAGAACTCTTCAAAGAATTTTGCAAAAAAAATCTCCTAGATAATTCAATAATTATGAATAATGACTCAATTAAAAAACTAATTCAGAGTAATTCCAAAAGGATAAGCAAAAGTCATATATTATGTATTGGTGATTTAATTCTTGATCAATATATTTATGGAAATGTAGAAAGAATGTCGCCAGAAGCTCCTGTTCCGATTCTCTCGATTAAAGAGGAAAATTTCCAACTTGGTGGAGTTGGTAACGTTGCAAGAAATATATCTAGTCTAGGAGGTAAGGCGACAATCGTTAGTTCAATAGGTAAGGATTTTTCATCAAAATATATTAAAAAATTAATAAAAAAAGAGAAGAATCTTAAAAGTGATTTTGTAATTGATAACAATTATTCAACCCCACTTAAGATGCGTTTTTTGAACAATTTTAACCAGTTACTAAGGGTCGATAAAGAAAAAGTAAGGGCAAATTCTCATGCTTTGCATATTCAGAAAATCATAGAAAAAATAAAAAAACAAATAAAGTATTGTGATGCGATTATTATTTCTGATTATAAAAAAGGTTTAATTACAAAAGAATTTATAAAAGAAGTAGTTTTATTAGGTAAAAAAAATAATAAAATTATTTTAGCTGATCCTAAAAATAAAGATTTTAAGATTTATAAGGGTGTTGATTTTCTTACTCCTAATCAAAAAGAACTCTCTGAGGCAACAAATAATTTTATTCATTCAGAAAAAGAAGCTGTTCATAGCGGAAAGCAAATTATAAAAGAATGCAAAATAAAAAATATCCTTGTTACCAGATCTGAAAAAGGAATGATTCTAATTAATAACAAAAACTTTAAAAATTTCCCTACTCTTGCAAAAGAAATTTATGACGTTAGTGGTGCAGGAGATACTGTAATAGCTGTATTAGCAATTATGATAGCAAGTGGTTTTGATATTGAAACTTCAGCTCTTTTATCTAACCATGCGGCTGGAATTGTAGTAGGTAAAAAAGGAACTGCTGTTACGACACAAAAAGAAATGATTCAATTCTAGATGAGAAAAGAGAAGCTATTTAGTGAACAAGAAATTCTGAATAAGATTTCTGAAATTAGAAATAGTAAAGTTATTGGATTTACAAATGGCTGTTTTGATTTGCTTCATAAAGGACATCTTCATTTAATTAGGGAATCAAAAAAAAAATGTGATTTTTTAATTATTGGCTTGAATTCAGATGAATCTGTGAAGTTACTTAAAGGCGAGAGTCGTCCAATAGAGAACCAAAAGGTAAGAGCGAATAATTTATCAAAGATAGATGATGTGGATGCTATATCTATATTTAAAACTAAAACCCCAGAAAAACTAATTAAAGATTTAAATCCAGACATATTAATTAAAGGAGGCGATTACAAAAAGTCGGATATAGTGGGTTCTAAATTTGTTATAGCGAATGGAGGTTCAGTAGAGACCATTGATTTATTGGCAGGATTTAGTACAAGCAAAATTATAAATGAGAGAATCAAATGATTATTGTAACTGGTGGTGGAGGGTTTATAGGTTCAAATATTGCTATAGAATTATCAAAGAAAAATAAAATTGTTTTATGTGATCAGTTTAATGATCCTATAAAAAAGAAAAATATTGCTCCGATTAGAAATAAAAAGATAATCAAGATTAATGAAATTTTTGCATTTGTTAAAAAAAATAAGAAAAAAATATCGACTATTATTCATATGGGTGCAATCAGTGCAACAGATGAAACTAATTTAGAGCTTTTACTTAGTAATAATTATTTATATTCTCTAAAACTTTTTAATATTTGTAATAAATATAATATTAAATTCATCTATGCATCATCAGCTGCCACATATGGAAATAGTTTTGACAATTATGATGATGAAAATACATTGGATAATTTTCTTAAACTAAGGCCAATAAATTACTATGGGCTAAGCAAGCATCTGTTTGATTTACATATTTTAAGTTTAATTAAATCAGGTAAAAAATTAGCTTCAAGTCCTATTGGTTTAAAATTCTTTAATGTTTATGGACCGAATGAACTACATAAAGGATTTATGATGAGTCCCGTTCCAAAATTTCTGAAAGAAATTCAAAAAACAAAAAAACTAAAATTATTTAAATCTCATCATGAAAAGTTTGCAGATGGCAGACAGTCAAGAGATTTCATTTATATCAAAGATTGTGTAAAAGTTGTAGAATGGTTGCTTAAAAAAAGAAAGCTCACTGGTATTTTCAATTTAGGTACAGGGAAATCAAGAACATTTTATGATCTAGCAAAAACAGTATTTAAAAATGTTAATTTACAACCAAACATTAAATATATTTCAACTCCAAAAAGAATAAGAGATGGTTATCAATATTATACAAAAGCTAAAATGGATAGTTTACGCAAAGCCGGATATAAAAAAAATTTTATAAGTCTTGAGAAAGGAGTCGAGGACTATATTAAAAGCTATTTAATAAAATAGCTATTAGGCTACTTTTCTGTCTTTATTAATTTTTTCAAGAATATCAAGACCCTCATTTGCAATATCAATTCCTGCAACTTCATCATCTTCAGCCTGAAGTTCTTCCATATTAACAAATTCAGCATAATGTTTTCTTGTGCGTTCAGTAATGATGTTAGCTTTAAGTAATGTTTTGCATAAAACTCTAAATATATTGTTATTTTCCATCATTTCATCTCTAATAATAGTATCGCGGTCCATTTCTTTTATGAAAGCTTCACTAACAAACTTATGGTCAAGTCCTACACTCTCGTAAATTAACTTTTTTTCCCATGGGTTAACTAAATTGTACAATAAGTCGTGGAAAACTGTATGGGACCAGTCTTCAACCTTATCACGTTCAGATGGAGTCAACTTCGGAATAGTTCTATCAGCCCAAATCTTTCCAAATTTATGATGGAAAGCTTCATCACTCATTGTGTATTTTAGTAATGTTTTTAGTAATGGATCGTTTGTATCTTGATGAGCCATACCAAAAGCACCCATAGCTAATCCCTCAATAAGCATTTGCATACCGACAATTTTTTTATAAACTACATCAGATGAAACTACTTGTTCTAAAAGTCTACCAAGTGTAGGACCTGCTGGATAAGGAGTTCCCCATCTAACTTTTATATAATTTGTAAAACCTGTAACATGCCTTGCTTCTTCTCTTGTTTGATTAGCAGCATACTCTTGAGCTCCAGGATCTTTTAATATATGACAAAGGCTTGCACTTAAAGATAAAGCTCCTTGTTCCCCATGTAAGATTTGAGATAAAACCCATCTAAAACTTTCATTATTCAATTTTATTTTTTGCTTTTCAGTTAATCTTTCAGCAACAGAAGGAATTTTTAGTTCTATACAAAATATTCTTGGATCAACAATATACTCATTTTCCATATCAAAAGGTTGATCGAAATCAATAAACCTTTTGTCATTCGGATCCCAGAAGTGTTTATGAGTAGCAGCAATCATTTGGTCAAAAGTATCAGTGCGTTCTGTATAACGTTCTTTCTCAATCATTGGGATAAAATGTTTCGGATTAGCAGCATTATAAGCTGGATCCTTGGTCATGGAGTTTTTTCCACTTTTTGATACTTGCCAAGCTCTTTTTAATTTAAAAACCTGATCTCTTGCAAATATCTTTGCGAAGTCTATTCTTTGTCTTAACTCAACCATTTTTGTATTATATCAAAATATTATACTGATTAAAGAAAAAATGAGAGTTCGTTCACCTTTTAATATAAATAATATAAATAAATCAAATAGTTATAGCTTTAAATAATTAATGTCAGTAAGTATATACTTACCTTAGACATAATTTTTTAAGAGATTAAATATTGTACAAAGACATAATTTCCAATATTTTTGTGCGATTATTGTAATTCATTATCATTTATATGCTTCAGAAAATAGAAAACTGGTTTTTTAAATTTAGAGTCGCCGTTCTTTCTAGCTTTTTAATTTTGACAGTTGTAATGGGTTATTTTGCAGTACAAATTAAAATGGATGCAGGTTTTTATAAACAACTTCCAAGCAATCATGAATTTGTAAAAACATATTATGAATATCAAGGAGATTTAAGTGGAACTAATAGTATAACTGTTGCACTAAGAAAAGTGGAAGGAGATATTTTTACTAGAGAGTATCTTACAACACTTTTTAACCTTTCAGAGACTATTCGTTATCTTCCAGGTGTAAATCAGGCTTCAATGCAATCTTTGTGGACCCCAAATGTAACAGTAATGCGAGTTACTGAAGAAGGGTTTGAAAGAACAGAAGTCATACCTGGAAATATTATTCCTGAAAAATTAAATGAAATTGAAATTGATAAAATTAGAGAAAGAATTTTAACTGGCGGTCATGTTGGAAGTATTGTTTCTAACGATTTTACTTCATCCTTAATTAAAGTTGAATTAACTGAATATGATCCGAGGACAGGAGAAAAATTAGACTACCTTCAATTAGGTAAAGAAATAGAATCAATCAGAGATGAGTATGAAATAGGAAATTATAAAGTTGAAATAACCGGATTCGCAAAAATGATTTCTGATATAGCGAACGAAGCTTATAACGTTGTTATATTTTTTGCTTTAGCTTTTATACTAACTGTTTTGGCAGTTTATTGGTATTCAAGATCTTGGACTTTAACTTTCCTTCCCCTATTTTGTTCACTTTGTTCATTGGTATGGCAGTTTGGTATGTTGAAAATATTAGGATATGGCTTAGATCCTTTAGCCATATTGGTGCCCTTCTTAGTTTTTGCTATCGGGGTTTCTCACGGTATTCAGCAGGTTAATCAAATTACAAAAGAAGTTATAGATGGAAAATCTTCTGAAGTTGCTGCTAGAGCAAGTTTTTCAAGATTATTAGTTCCAGGTTCTATGGCTTTAGTTACAGATCTAGTTGGATTTGGAACATTAATTTTATTACCAATAGGAATGATACAAGAATTAGGTATTACAGCTTCTATTGGAGTAGCATTTAAAATTATTACTAATTTAGTAATGCTGCCGCTTGCAGCTTCTTATGCATCTTACAGCCCAAAATTTGCAATATCAGCTCAATCTGCAATCAATTATAGACAGAATATGATGGGTTTTTTCGCTAGATTAGCTCAGCCTCGTCAGGCAGTTATTACTCTAGGAGTAAGTGCATTATTATTTATTGGTGCTGCATATCTTGCAAGTGAGCGACATGTGGGAGACTTACATGCGGGAGCTCCAGAATTAAGACCTGAAGCTAGATACAATAAAGACATAACTCAAATAACTAGTAGATATAACGTAACAACAGACGTACTCGTCGTAATTCCTGAAGTTGGAGCTGCACTAGGAGTTAATCCTTGTAGATCAACTTATGTTGTTGAGGCGCAAGATAATCTTCACTGGTATCTTGAAAATATTGAAGGTGTTACCAAAGTTATATCATTATCAAGCATAGCTAAGAGAGCTTTAAGTGGCTATGCGGAGGGTAATTTGAAATGGACTTACCTACCGCATAATGAAAGGGCTCTTTCATTTGCTACAAGTGTAGTTGATCCTTCGACAGGATTAATCAATGAAGCATGTTCAATTATGCCAATTTATATTTTTACAGAGGATCATAAAGCAACAACAATTAGTCACATTATTCATGAAATAGAAGATTATAATGATAAATTTAAAGAACTTGATGATACTATTACCTTTAGGGTATTGATTCAAAAACCGGCTGATGGAACTGAAATAATTCCTTTTGCAAATTTTACTAATAATACTAATCAACCAATTGAAGACTTAGGAGCCGAAAATCCTCTAGTATTTACTGATGAGGAATTTACAGATCTAGCTTATGAAAATGGATTTAATTCGAGAAATTTATGGGTTACGAACCTTACTAATTATTATAGAAGTATCGAAGATTTTGATGAAAAGGTTAACTTCAGGGTTAAAGATATAAAACAATCTGAAAAAGTTTTGAAAGATTTATTTAAATCCAATCCAGAATTTTCCCATATTATTTTTGAAACTGATGAAATAAAGTATCGACTTGCTAGCGGTACAGTAGGTATTCAACATGCCACTAATGAAGTTATTGAAACTGGTGAGTTGCCAATGATGCTGATAGTATATGCTGTTATTATTGTATTAGTATTCCTTACATATTTTGACTGGAGAGCAACGATATGTTGCACAGTTCCATTGACATTTGCTACTATGCTTGGCTACGCCTTTATGGACATTGCTCAAATAGGACTAAAAGTTTCTACTTTGCCTGTTATGGTTCTTGCAGTAGGTGTCGGAGTTGATTATGCGTTTTATATTTATAATCGACTCAATACCCACCTGAAAAATGGTTTAGATATGACAGATGCTTTTGATCAGACATTTAAAAATACGGGTGCTGCTGTGGTATTTACAGCTCTAACATTGGCAATAGGCGTTTCTACTTGGTCATTTTCAGCTCTTAAATTTCAAGCTGATATGGGATCTTTGCTAACATTTATGTTCTTTATAAACATGATATGTGCAATGACAACATTACCAGCTCTTGCAGTGATATTAGAAAAATTATTTCCAAGAAAAAAAACTATCCCTGAGTAAGTTTTAAGAAAACATCTTCAAGCCTTGTTTCTTTGATAGATATGTCTTCAATATCTATATTAGATTCATTAATTGCTTTGAGTAAGTCATTAAATTTGACCTCACTAGGTTTATAATTTATTTCAAGAGTTTGACCATTAGGTTTTATATCAATGCTTAAATTTTTTAAAAGAGATAAATCTATATTATTTTTATTTTTATGTACGATTTTAATTTCACGATTATCAATAAAAGATTTAATTTTTGATGTTTGATCATGAGCAATTAATTTTCCTTCATCGATAATAGCTATTTCATTACATAATTCCTCAGCTTCGTGTAGATAATGAGTTGTGATAATAATTGTTTTTCCATTAGAATTTAGTTTTTCAATATTTTTCCAGAGATTTGTTCTTAGTTCTACATCTACTCCTGCCGTAGGCTCATCAAGAATAAGAATAGCTGGATCATGAACCATAGCTTTAGCAATTAAAAGCCTTCTCCTCATTCCTCCAGAGAGAGTTCTTGCATAAACATGAGCCTTATCTTCAAGAGCAAGCATTTCTAATATATCCATTGTACGCCTCTCTTTTTTCCTTACCCCATAAAGTCCAGCATGGATTTCTAATAACTCAAAAGGTGTAAAAAAAGGATCGATATTTAATTCCTGGGGAACAATACCCATAAGAGATTTTACTTTTTTCAAATTAGTAGCGTGATCAGTTTCAAGAATTTTTATATCCCCCTCAGATTTTCTAACCAAGTCAGCTAAAATATTTATAAAAGTAGATTTACCAGCCCCATTAGGTCCTAGTAAACCAAATATAGATCCTTCTGTTATATTCAAACTGACATTGTCCAGGGCAAGAATCTCATTATTTGAGCCAGCGTTATAAACTTTCGTCAAATTTTTTACTGAAATAGCAATATTATTTTTCATAAAAGTTAGGCTAGGTTTTACTAATTATAGTCTTTCATTCAGAATTCTTGTATCATCATGACAATGGAATCTCCAGACATAATAAATAATGAATTACAAGTAGTCTCATCACCTAATGTTTCTTGTGATGGAGGTGGAGGAGCTTTAGGACATCCAAAAATCTATTTAGATATGGGTAAAGAAACAAAAATAGTATGTCCATATTGTAGTAAATTGTTTGTCTTAGAAAAAAACAACTAATAAATGTCAGATAAAAATCATTTATTCCTAATTGACGGGTCAGGGTATATTTTTAGAGCTTATTATGCCCTGCCAGCCTTATACAGGAAAAGAGATGGCCTTCCTACAGGAGCAGTTAATGGATTTTGCAATATGCTCTATAAGCTCATTGAAGATACTAATATTAAAATTAAACCTTCACATATTGCAGTTATTTTTGATAGTGCAAAAAAAACTTTTAGAAACGAGATTTATGATGAATACAAGGCAAATAGAGGAGAGCCCCCTGAGGATCTAGTTCCACAATTCAAGATTATAAAAGAATCGGTCAAAGCATTTGGCATTCAATCTATAGAATTAAAAGGCTTTGAAGCTGATGATATTATTGCAACTTATGCTACACAGGCTTCCAAAAAAAAATGGAAGGTTTCAATTGTTTCTTCTGATAAAGATTTAATGCAGATAGTAAATAAAGATATAAATTTGCTAGATACAATGAAAAATAAAACTATTGGTCCAGATGAAGTTTATGAAAAATTTGGTGTTGAACCAAATAAAGTTATAGACGTCCAAGCTCTTGCTGGTGATAGCTCTGATAATATACCTGGAGCTCCAGGAATAGGTATAAAAATAGCAGCAGATTTAATTAATCAATTTGGTAACTTAGAAAGATTATTAAAAGATTGCGATGAGATTAAACAAGTAAAGAGAAAAGCCAGTATAAAAGATAATATTGATCAAATTAAAGTTAGTAAAGAATTAGTCACACTTAGGAATGATGTAAAAGATATTCCAAAACTTGAAGAACTAGAAAGAAAGGATATTTCTATTTCTAAACTTGTTCCTTTTTTAATTGATTTAGAGTTAAACAAATTATCAGAGCGAATAATTAAAAAGAATCCGGATATTAAAATTAAGACGAAAAAAAATTCTTATCAAATTAAGGAACAGCCAAAAAGTAGTAATGATAAAAATTATGAAAAAGGCAACCTATCAAAAAAAGTTAAATACTCTATATTAAATTCATTAGAGAAATTAAAAATAATCATTAGTAATATAAATGAAGTTGGACATTTTGTTTTTGATGTTGAAACAGATTCATTAAATATTATCGACGCAAATTTAGTAGGAGTTTCTATTTGTTTTGATTTTAACAACGCTTATTACATACCTCTACAACACAAGAATGCTTTAAATACAATTATTGAAGAGCAGATTCCAATAATGGATTTTATTAGTGAAATAAAGGCCTTAATGAATGACGAGTCCATCATAAAGATAGGCCATAATATTAAGTATGATATTTCAATTCTCGAAAAATATGATTTACAAGTTAAAAGCTATGAAGACACGATGTTAATGTCTTATTCTTGTGACGCTGGAGTTAATCGTCATGGAATGGATGAATTAGCTAGTATACACTTAAATAGAGATACAATAAAATTTAAAGATATTGTCGGATCAGGAAAGTCACAACTAACATTTGATCAAGTAGATTTAAAAAGAGCCACTGAATATGCTGCGGAAGATGCAGAAATCACTTATAAACTATATAGATACTTTAAAAAAAGGGTTCAACAAGAGAATAACTCTACGGTTTATTCCAATATTGAAAAACCTCTAATAGACTGCCTTATGAGGATGGAAATAAATGGAATTAAAGTCGATAATAATTACCTTCAAAAACTATCTAATGATTTTTCTAGAAGAATAATAACACTTGAAAAAGAAATATTCAAAAAGACAAAAGTTGAATTTAATATTGGATCACCAAAACAATTATCCGATGTATTATTTAATAAATTAAAACTGTCCCCTCCTAAAAAAACTAAAACTGGTGAAAAATCAACTGGGATATCTGTTTTGGAAGATCTTGCTTATGAAGGTAATGCAGTAGCAGAGGATATCATTGAATGGAGACAGCTTTCAAAATTAAAGAATACTTATACCGAAGCTCTTCAAACCCATATAGTGAGCAAAACTAAAAGAATACATACCTCCTACGCGATGGCTTCAACAAATACTGGTCGTTTATCTTCTTCAGATCCTAATTTGCAAAATATTCCAATTAGAACAGATGAGGGACGTTCAATCAGGACAGCTTTTATTGCGGATAAAGGAAATGTAATAATGTCAGCTGATTACAGTCAGATTGAGTTAAGAGTTCTTGCGCATATGGCAAATGTATCTGAATTAAAAGAAGCATTTAACAATCATGAAGATATTCATCAAATTACTGCCTCAGAAATATTTAATGTAAAGTTAAAAGATGTTAATCAAGATCTAAGACGAAAAGCAAAAGCAGTAAATTTTGGAATAATTTATGGAATTTCAGCTTTTGGTTTAGCAAAACAATTATCAATTTCAAATTTTGAAGCTAATGAATTTATCAAAAAATATTTTTATAAATTCTCAGGAATAAAAGAGTTTATGGATGCAACAAAAGAAAAATGTCGTTTAGATGGATTTGTAGAAACTTTATGTGGAAGAAAATGTTTTTTTCCCAGAATAAAAGATAAAAATTTTGCGCTCAGATCATTTCAAGAAAGAGCTGCAATTAACGCACCGATCCAAGGAACAGCAGCTGATATTATTAAATTAGCAATGATTAATATTAATAATAAGTTATCTTTGGATGAGAAAGATTGTAAAATGCTGTTGCAAGTTCATGATGAGTTAATTTTTGAGATAAAAAAAACTAAAATTGATAAATATATAAATATGATTACTCAAGAGATGGAAAGAGCTTTAGAGCCATTATTTCATTTAGATGTTCCATTGGTGGTAGATAGTAATTATGGATCTAACTGGAACGAGGCTCACTGATGGGTAAAACAATTGTACTGGTAACAGGTGGATTTGACCCTATACACTCAGGACATATAGCTTATTTTAAGTCTGCAAAAAAACTTGGAGATAAATTAATTGTTGGTTTAAATTCTGATGAATGGCTTGCTAGAAAAAAAGGAAGTGCATTTCTTCCAATAAGCGAGCGTAAAGAAATAATTTCAAATTTATCGGTGGTTGATGAGACAATAGAATTTATAGATGATGAAAATGATTCGGCTGCCAATGCAATTAAAATAGTTGCTGAGAAATATCCAAACCAAAAAATAATATTTGCCAATGGTGGTGATCGCAATTCTGAAAATATACCAGAAATGAAAATTCATGGTGCTAATTCAAATATACATTTTGAATTTGGTGTTGGTGGAGATTTTAAAAAGAATTCTTCAAGTTGGATCCTAAAAAATTGGCATGGTCCAAAAGAACATAGACCCTGGGGCTGGTATAGAGTTATTGATGATAGTGAGGATCATAAGGTAAAAGAAATTCAAGTTAATTCTAAATCTCGATTAAGTTTACAATCACATTCTAAAAGATCTGAAGTTTGGGTTGTAATTAAAGGTGAAGCAGCCGTTACTATTGATGAAAAAAATATCAATTTAAAAGTTAACGAGTCTATTTATATCCCAACTGGATCGAAACACCGACTTGAAAATAAATTAAATGATTCACTCCATATTATTGAAATTCAAACAGGCAGTTATTTTGGTGAGGATGATATTCAAAGATATGAAGATGATTACGATAGGCATAATATATGAAAGTATACTCATCACATTTTTATTTAGCTTTTTTTTTACTTCTAAATATATTTAATTTTATTGACAGAAATCTTCTTATTGCTTTTGCACCTGAGATTAAGTCAGACTTCAATCTTACAAATGTAGAATGGGGATTATTGACAGGTGTTTATTTTCT
>MDTG01129711.1_pt1 | contig 12708 bp, 6 predicted proteins | sample 811421 | NCBI WGS metagenome assembly MDTG01 (sample SAMN05326645, study PRJNA326480) | marine metagenome | isolation source: seawater | place: Pacific Ocean: South East | collected 2011 | reverse complement strand
TTTTCTTGTGTTTCGTAGGCTGCAAACAACTTTTGCAAACGGTCGGTTTCGGTGGCGAGCGCCTCTTGGAGCTCTTTGATTTGGACCTCAGGCGTGATGGTTCCTTCCGTCATGTTTTCACCCGGAGGTAAAGCCTCCATCTACGGCGAGTCCATTCCTCCCTATCAAGCCGACGCTTGAAAGCGCACCTCAATGCCCCGGCTTTGACCGACGTTGAGTTCAGCGAAGGGCGTCCGTGGCTGCCACCAGTTCTCGAGCAATGCTCACTTCGCCCATCGAATGGCCGGCGTCGGGAACCATGACCAAACGGCTGCTTGGCATGGCCTGGTGAAGTTCCCAAGCGCTCTTCGGAGGGCAAACCACGTCGTATCGACCTTGGACGATCACGGTGGGCAGATGTTGAATCAAGTCGATGTGTTTCAGAATGTACGCTTCCTCCACAAAGATAGCGTTGATGAAGTAGTGGCATTCAATGCGGGCAAAAGCGACGGCGAAATCAAGGTCCTCGGCCTTGTCAAGATATTCGGGGTCGGGGAACAGACGACTGGTCGCCATCTCCCATCGCGTCCACTCCTTGGCCGCGGCACGGCGTATGTTGACATCATCGCTGGTGAGGCGGGCATAATAGGCTTGAATCAAGTTCGACCGCTCGGCTTCTGGAATGTGATCTCTGTAGGGGGCGAACGCATCGGGAAAGAGGTGGCTCGCACCGTCTTGATAGAACCAGTGAAGTTCTGATTTTCGGCACATAAAAATCCCGCGAAGCACCAAGCTTCTCACACGATCGGGGTGATGTTGCGCGTAAATGAGCGCAAGTGTTGAGCCCCATGAACCGCCAAACACATGCCAGCTTTCGATTCCAAAGTGCTCACGCAAGGCCTCGATGTCGGCAACGGAGGCGTGGGTGTTGTTGTCTTGTAATTCCGCATAGGGGGTGGACTTTCCACAACCACGCTGGTCAAACTGAACGATGTTGAACACCTCCGGGTCGAAGTACTGCCGATACGAGGGTTGACCGCCGCCTCCGGGTCCACCGTGAATCACCACCACAGGAAGCCCCTTTGGATTGCCGCTTTGTTCCCAAGCGATGGTGTGGAGTGATGAAACCTCCAGCATACCTTCCGTGTGCGGTTCAATCGGAGGGTAGAGGACATCGGCCAAGGTCGTGTTCGTGTCGAGCATGAACCTTCCAAAGCAACGGCCCTGCATGTTCCTTTCGCCATGAACATCTTCATTGAACGCCGTGATTCAACCGGTGCCATGGGACTTCGTAGTGCGACCGACCTGTTCAGCGAGTGGGCGGAGAATGGACGGGACGAAGGGATGGAGCGGGGCCACGCGGCCAGCGTCAACATCATGCTCGAACGCCTTCTCAAAGGGCGGCAGCAACCGTTTACCGCCCTCGATATCGGTTGCGGAAACGGCTGGGTCGTGCGTCGATTGAGCGATCATCCGCTGTGTGTTCATGCGACCGGCGTGGACGGCGCTCCCTCCATGATCGCTAAAGCCAAGCACATCGATCCTAAGGGGGACTACGTCGAAGCCATGCTCCCCGATTGGCGTCCTGCCGAACCGGTTGACATGATTCACACCATGGAGTGCTTGTACTATCTCGAACGACCGTTAGCGTTCTTGGAAACGCTTCACGACGCTTGGATGAAACCGGGCGGCCGGATCGTCATCGGTGTTGATCATTATTTGGAAAACCCCTCCAGCCATGATTGGGGCCCTTCGCTCAACGTTCACATGGCCTTGCTCTCCATTGAGCAATGGTCAGACGGTCTCTCAGCGGCTGGATTTGTGGACGTTGAGGCCGTCCAAGTTGGGGGAAAAGAGGGTTGGAACGGAACGTTGGTGCTCACGGCTCGGCGTCCAACTGGTGAATGAAGCCCAACGGTTCACCCTCCGGCCCACATCGGCGTAAATCACCCCGGTAGAACGGGCACTGACGGCAGGTTTCAGCACCGGCTCGCAAACGAGAGGGCTCCTCCATGAGGGGATTGAGGTGAACGGAGGCTCGCCAGTTCAGGTGGACGTTCAAATCCTTCTTTGCTCGCTCGAAGGCCCCTTGTGAGAGCTGCACGATACGCCCGTTCGCACCGAGAAGAAGAGCCGGCGGGAGGATGGTGCGGCGCTCCGATGCAGGTTTCAAAGCCTCAACGGCTTCTAAGGCGATGGAATACAGGGTCAATTGCAAACGATGTTCGTGAAGGATTTGGGCCTCTGCATCGCTCTGCGGCGTCGAATCGATTTCACCCGGAGGTACTGCCTGGAGCGGGTGTCCTTTGCCGTGGTCGTCCTGATTGAACGCGGCCAAGCAACCCCTTGTTTTCAGGTCAACCACCTGCAGTGCTCCGCGACCTTTGTCGTCCACGAGGGCCAAAACCAAATCGGCACGGCCGTTGAAATCCATGTTCACCTTTTCCACGATCGTCCCGTTGGTTCGAACGAAGGCTGGTGCTTTTTCCCCGGCCGATTGGGTCGACGTTAACACCTCGCGATGGAAGAACGGTAACTCGGTCCGGACAGCCTCAACACGCCACCCGTTCGCAGTTTCACCTTGGACCCAACGCCCCAGCAGCCCCTCGTCTACAAGCGAACTGAGACGCATCAAACGGTCCCGCCACACCGCTTCGCGCGAGGCTTCATCCTGCTCAAAGCCGTAGCCAAATTCATGCATCACGCGCCCGATGGTCTCCGAAGAGGCAAGATCAGCATCGCTTTGGTGGTGCCACGAGGCGTCGAGCGGGGGGGTTTTCTCGTCAAATTGACAGGGATTTCGCAACCCGATTTCAAGCACACGATGCATCATCAAACCGAAGGTCGTGGGTTCCGGCCATTGGCTTGGTGCCGGAGGGTCAAGGCTGATGTTGGGCAGCCGAAAAGGCTCTGTTGGCCATCCCTTGACGTGTTCCAACCAGTACTTCCGTGAGCACGAGAAGGTCGAATCAAGATGGTGGGCGGCACCCTTGATGTTCTCCTCCACCGTGAGCAGGGAGCCCGGCGTGGGGGAAAGCGGGGTGAGGTCGCCCACATGACGAGCCATGGCGCGAGCCCGGGCTTGAGCCGAGGCGGTTGGTGCGGTGACAAAACAAGCGGGGTGGTGGTACAAGCGAAGGCCGAGCAACCCGTTTTCACCCAAAGGCATGGCTGAGAGAAGTTGGGCAGGGTTGAGGAGGGTCTCGGTTTTCAGCGGTTTGAACATCGGAAGCGTCGCCTGTTCAACCTCAGCCTGAGTGAGCCAGGGCGCGGCGGTTCCCGTCCGCCATGAGGCGCGTCTCAATCCCTCAACCAACATCCGCCCCATCGTTCGTGGGTCTGGTGCAAAACGAACGGAAAGGACCCCTGAGGTCTCGTCAAACGTTGATTTGTTTCCGGGCGAACCGGTGACGATAAGCCGGTCTTTCACTCGGGTCAGCGCCACGTAGAATTTGCGACGAAGTTCTGCCTTGTCCTGAGCCTTGTTCATTTCGGCGGTGAAGGCCCACAAACCGTCCTGCGGGCGGTCCCTTGCTCGCCAGGGTTGGATTCGCCCTGCGAGCACCTGTGGTGTGACCAAGATGTTGTCCTGAACGGACATGCTTGCATCGGCCTTCCCTGCTGAAAACAAGCCCGTCACCACGACAACCGGGGCTTGTAGACCTTTTGAGCCGTGAATGGTCATGATTTGGACGGCAGAAGAGGACGGGTGGGTGATGGCTTGAGGCCCTTGGTTCCCCAACTCTCTGACCGCCATCATGCGTCGATACACTGCGGCGGCATCATGACCTGAATCCTTTCCAATCGAGTGCACCATGGCGAGCCAAGCCTCGGCAAATTGCCGTTGAGCGTCGTCCGGATAAGCGACGAGGAGGTCCGATTCATCAAGGATCAAGTCAAAGGCATCGTAGGTCGCCCCCCACCGAATGAACTGGCGGAGGCGGGAGAGCAAGGCAGCGACGCGAGGCGTGGGTGCGTTTTCCAACAGGTGCGTCAACGCATCGCTGCCCTCCTCAAGCGACAGCATCGTCTCATGTACCTGCTGCTCCGACATACCGACGACCGGTGACCGAGCGAGTTCGACCGCCGCCCTCCTTAGGGACGGGAGCGCTATGAGGCCCAGAACGGCCATCAAAGGCTGAACAACGGGTTGCATCAGCAACAGACCTTGTCGGTCGGCCATAACCGGAATGCCTCGGGCGCGCAGTCGTTCGACGAGGTCTGGAAGATGTTTTCGAGAGTTGATGAGGATCATGATGTCTTGCGGACGGACGGGCGGACCTTCGGGTTCCGATACCTCGACCCACTGGGAGGCTGCAGTGTCCCAGACCCTCGTTGAGGTTTGGTGCAATATGGAATGAAGACGATCGGCGAGGAGTTCATGCTCCAAGTGAACGATGGAGGCCGAGGGGTCTTCGAACGTGTTCACCGCTACGTCCAAATCGCGTGGAACTTCGCCGATGGTTCCCGCCACGGGGAGCAGCCACTCCAGCCCGCCCGGTGAGGCTGTGTTTCTTGCCGGACGAAGCCGTTGGGCTTCTGCATGCCAGTCTCCGGGAAGATCGTGGTACCTTGGATCAAACACTTCGTCGAACATGTCGTTCATGGTCTCCATCAAATCGTGTCGCGTTCGATGGTTTGACGTCAAATCCACGTGACCTTCACTGCGACGGAAAAGCCGCTCGCCGGTGATTGCCGGCTGCCCTTCCTGGTCTTCATCTGCGAAGCGAACAAAGGTGTGTGGCGCTGATGGCTTCCCGATGTGTTCGTTCGAAAACGAACCGGTTTCACCGCCGCCACCGACCGGACGCGGATCACGTCCACATCCGGGCTCCCGAAGGTGTTGGAGCCGGGCCTCTCCATCCTCCTCTGCGTTGAACTGGCGAATGGCTTCAACAGCCCGTCGCATCACGGAAACCTCCGCTTGCCGGAACCGGTAGATGCTCTGCTTCATGTCGCCGACGATGCAAACGGTTGGGTCCCAGGCTCCAAGCGGACGGGCCGGGTCGTCAGAATGGTTTCGGCGGCGCCCCCAGAGTCGAGCCAAAAGGCGATAATGGGATGGGTTGGTGTCTTGGTACTCATCGATGATGAACGCACGATACTGGCGGCGAAGTTCACCCAAGATGGAGAAACGTCGGTGGAGGTCTTCTTGAAGCGCAGGGCGGTCGTTTAGAAGGGTCAACGCTCGTGAGATGTGGGCGTCGCTCCACGGTTCATCACCCAGACCATCGAGGGCGTCGATAACCTCGGTGGGGTAGCGGTGGCGGCAAATGTCCGGGCAACGAGCCAACAAGAGATCCGCCGCAAAGCGTTGCATGTCGTCGAAATCATGCATGTTGTCCAAGGATTTCCTTCGGGCGAGAATTTGCCTGCACGCCGTGTGAACCACGAGGAGGTCACTCAAGACTTGCGTTTGAAGGGAGGCCGAGACGTACATGCCTCGCTCACTTGCCTCGGCTGGGAGCGGATCCTCAAGCGGGTCCAAACGCAATTTACTTTCGAGCGGGATACCGTCAAAACCGTCTCCGGGATTCAGCAAAAACGCCGACCGGGCCAACAGACGAATCAGTTTCCCGTTCGATGAATTGAGCAGGCGACGCAGGTTGTTGACATGGTCGAGCGCTCGCTGGTACAGGGCGGCCTTGTCGTCTTTGCCGATGCCCTTAGCACCCGATTTTGAGAGCAAGCCGGATGGCCAACCATCACCGTTAGGGAGTAAATCTCGGGGGAAAAACGTGCACTCTGGCTTGACCAAACCGGATGCCGTTGCAATGCCGAGCAACGCTTTCCAGAACCAGGCCAACCGCTCGCCAGGCTGGTCGGGAATGGCGCCCGTGGCAAGACGGGTGAGGTGATTGAAACGGGTCAGAGCGGTTTCGGTTTCTGCTGGTTCTACGCACTGAGGCCGATAGACAAGGAATTCCTGTACCCACGCGTTCAGGTGTTGATGGAACGACGCCAAGAACGCATCCAACAACGATTCGACCGGTTCAGCGATGGTGTTGAGCAAGACATCGATCGGCGCTGGCCCGCGGCCGTTCCAAGCCAAGCCCATGGACTCGGCGCGCTGAATCATGGAACGATGTGATTGTTCTACGAACAAAGAACGGTCGAGAAGGCCGCCCAAAACCACCTCCGCTTGATCTTGGCCTCCCAACCGCCCAACCAACCGATTTCGTGCGTCGAGGAAGGCGTGGTGGTGGTTGAGGACGCCGGCCTCTCTTGCATCCTCTACCGAGCGAATACGCCAAACTGCGTGAAGGGTGTCTTGCACCATCAACGGTTTTCTTTCCTCGGAGACCTGTTGGTTCGAAGGGTAGAGGGCCACGAGGTCGATGTAGGGTTGGACCAGCTGGCTGAGGAAGGCATCGATGGTCGAAATGGGCGCTTCATCAAGCCCCGAGAGTAACATCTCAACATCGCCCTCGTTGCGAAGCCGCGGGTCAAAGACGCCGTCCACATCGTCTTCTTCCGGAGGAAGGGCACGTGTCAGCGCCAGTCGGTGGCGAATTCGAGCCTTGAGTTCGGCTGCTGATTTCCGAGTGAACGTGATGGCCACCACCTCCGATGGTAGAAGACCGGGCCATGCCTCCACGGAGGTGCGCTCTCGCTTCGGTGCTCGAAGAGAACCGTGACCCGACAACGGTGTTCGGGGACCAGGAGGTGTGACGTGTGTGGCACGTTGTTCGGAAGCAATCAGGTGTTGAACATAGCGTTCCGCCATCACCGTGGTTTTCCCGGTGCCCGCGCCGGCATCCAGTGCAATGTGTCGATCAAGGTCCAACCCCAATCGCTGACTGTTGTTGAATTCAATCATCAGAAGTCACCCCCTGAATAATCAGAAACGGCACAAGAATGTGCGATGGGGCAATATCGACAATGACGGCCAGGCGTTGGATTAACGCGCCCCTGAGCGGCCGTATCCACGGCGCGTTGCGCTACGACCAAACGCTCAGCCATCCAACGTCGGAACGACGTGGTGGCCACTCCGGTTCGCGACTCTGCAGGGAAATGGTTGCCGAACACAGCGGTGATCTCACCGATCTCAAGGTGTTCAGCATACGGGAGCAGATCGGCGTCAAGCTCGACGTAGTGTTTGGTGGATTCACCAACCTCGCTTGCACCCACACCGATGACGCGGTCGTTGGGATGCAACAGCTCCCAAGCACGAGCATAGAGGGCGAGTTGCAGGTCCTCAAACAAACACTGCATGTGTCGCATGCCAACGTTTTCGGGCTTGGGTCCCGCAACGGTTTTGATATCGCGGACGATAACCAACCGTTGTGCTGGACGCTGTTCTTCGTGGAGGGGGTACGGGGAACGGTGCTCCTCTTCCGAAAGGAGACCTTGTGCCAACAGTTCTTTTCTGACCTCCTCCGGCAGCACCAACACATCCACACGGTCCGTCAGTCCGTAAAGACGGAATCCGGATGCTCCGACAGCAGGGTCCCCATCAAGCAAGACCGAGCGTTCTGTTTTTGTGGTCGGAGACCACTCCAGAGCCACCGGTGAAGCATGCCGTAGTTCAAGATCGGCTTCCAACAAACGGGCAAGACGCCCAACGGGAGGCAATTCAAGTTCACCATCTTTGTAAGCTTGCCACTCATCAGGTGTCGCATCGATCAAGTCCTTCGTCCGATGAACAGAGACCGCATTTTGTCGTCCAAGCCAAGGCACCTTTGCTTCGAGGAAGGCCAGGATGGTGTCCCATCCAGAGGTTCCTTGACCCATCGGTCCGGCATGCAGGGGCAACGGGTCTCCAGATACTTCTCCCCCAAGGGGAACCCCGTGGCCCTGCAAGAGCGCGGCTTCCACATCGTGGACGATTTGACCTCTGACCCTTACATCAATGTCTTCGACAATGCCGCCCTCGTCGTCATCGGCGCCGAGAGTCTGGTTCATCCAAGCCTGACGCGGGCACTTGAGCCAGCCCTCCAGCCGGCTGGGCGACCAGACTTCTCGTTCCACCGCTGATTCCAGTTGTCCAAAACGATGGTCCAAACCCGTACCTGTCGCTGCATAGAGCGGGAGCGGACGTGGGTCGACGCTCAACGAAACGGATTTTTCGCCCCGATACCCCAAATGAGGAAAAACCCCAGCGGCCACGCCCTGTACCTTCAGTGCTGCGGCCGTTGGACGGAGCGACACGGCATCCACACTGAGCAAGTCCTCTCGCCGCTCCCAAGCAAAGGTCTCCCCTGCTCCAATTCGTTTTGCCAGTGGTTGACGCCGGCGACGGTCGGCCTGGACCGCCCCCTCGTAAGCGTCGAGAACGGTGTTGGGGTGGTTGAGTTGGTCAAGCCCGGGAAGCCCTGCTTGAAGATCGAGGCCGAGTTGCTGGCGGCGGTTCCGTCCACTGAACCCTCGTCGAACAAGGTGGACGCCGTTCTCGGTTTCGATTGAGGAATAGACAACGGGCGTTAACCAACTTCCGTGCCCCTCTTCTCGTGGTACCCAAGCAAAGCGCCTCAGACCATTGTCCCCCTCATACATCTCAGGGGGAAGGAAGCTCGGTGCCGACCGCATACCGTCCCAAGCCTTGCTTCGTTGTTGATCGTTCAACCACTCTGCTAACGGGGCACTGGGGCCACCACCCTCTTCTGGCGATGAATCAAACACCACAAGGTGCCTTGCAGCGTTCAGAAGATGTCGCAGATGATGGCGACCACGGCGAACGAGACGGTCGGTCTGGAATAAACCAAGTTCCAATCGGGAGGTGGCATCCAACCACGGGACATTAGGCGATTTCATCGACCATGCGTCAACATCCATACCCACCAGCAAAATGAGGTCGGCCGTGCATCCGAGAGCGTCCTCCGGTGAAACAACATCGAAGCGGGTGGTTCGAGAAGTTTGGTGGGTGATGTTTGCTGACGAGCCAATATGTTCGAGGAGGTCAACGAACGTTGAGCCGTCTTCATCAAACGGCAAATGCATCCGCTGCAGTTGATGTTTAATGCCGTTCATGGCCTCAATGAGCACTTGAAGAGCCCCCATGCCGGCATCAAACGGTGCACGACGGTGAGAAAGGGCTTCCACATCAACAATGGAAACGAACCAAGCGAGCCACGCCATGCCTGAAACCGTGGGTTGGGGCATGGGGAGGGTGACGCCCGTCGTACAACCGACGACAGGATGCTTGAGCAGGTGGCGATCTTCGGGAGAAAGCAAGGGAGCCCAAGCGTGCAACAGGCACCCAATCCACCATTGTGTCTCCTCAAGGCGCTGCGCCTTCGCTTCCGGTTGGCGTTCAGCAAAGGAAGGTACGGCTGAGGAAAGAACGCCCATCCATCGCGCAATGGCCCCGGGTCCGCCGAGTACGTGGAAATTTCTTGCCATCTCCTCCAAGACAACAGGATCTGGGCGAGGGCGCCAGGTCCCCTCCATGGGATGATTCAACTCAGGAAACGCATCACTGCGCAACGGAATCGTGGCCGAAAAGAACACACTTCGAAGGGAGGACAAGGACCAGGAACTCATGCCCTGCGCAAGGGAAGCGGCCCGCACCACAGCTTGATGAAGCGGTTGCTGATTCAACGAGGACGACCCTGGATGCCACGAGATGCCGATGGTTGAAAGAGCGGATGACCACTGAAGGGAGCGGTCGCGCACAGCAGCGTCAATCACGAGAACCTCACCTGCATGCGATGCTTTGTACGCCTGAATCAACCCCAGTGCAGCGTCCATCGCTTGAGAACGCTCATCCAGTGTCAGGCGAGTGATTTCGGTTCGGTTTCGATGGCCGGCTTCGGTTTGCCAAGTTGCTTTCCCTGGATTCCATGGTTCATGAGGAGGGAGCCAGGCCGGCAAGGTTTCTTTCGTGCACGGTTGCTCGTCAACGAGGTAAGCCCCGTGAAATCCCAAACGAAAAGAACCGGGGTTCAACAATTGATGGACGGGGCAAAAGGAGGACAGCGCCAACAAAAGATCTTGCTCGATTTCGGTGAAATCAGGCGCCATGTCCAGGACGACCATGCCCGCAACTTCGCTCAGGTGAAACGGAGGATCGCTCGCTTGCCTCAATGCTTCGAGGACATGGAGGGTGATTAAGACCGGAAGCGTCCCGCCAGCCGCAGCCTCAACCTCGAGGCAGTGCTCATGGTACACTGCTGCACCCGGATCACCTTGCCACTTGAACGGGTCACGCAGCTGCATCAATTCGCCGTGAAGCCGCTGAAGACGGCGGGTTTTTGTTAGTGTCCAGGCTCCTACACCCGGCGTGTACAGAAACGGCAAGGCCGTCTTTTCCGCCGCATCCACGCATTTTCTGTGCAGCGCCATGAACGTGCTGGCTTCGTCGTCGAGGAGCACCGGGAGTCGGAAGTCGACATGGAGAAGACGAACAAGGCTGTTGAGGGTCAGATGATGTTGAGGAGATACGGAGGCGCCGTTCCGGTGCAGCGCTTCGAGGGTGCGTTGTCGGTGGAGTTCAGTGGGGTGAAGCACCATCATCGGAGCGTGATGGTTCGGTTCGCACAACGCATCAAAGAGCCACGGTGGGAGCCCTACCCCAGATGGAACGTATTCAGAGGACACCGAGGTTTTTGAGTCCATGAATGCCACCCTGTCCCGGAGAACACACACGAGCCTATTTCAAGATGCGGTGGAAATGGTTTGGAAAGAGCCGAAAATCCCGTTGTCTTTATATCGTGTCGATTCGATTGGCTTCCCTGTGATGGGTGTTACTGTCACCTTGCTGTCTCGACTCGTTTCACCCGTTCGTGGGCATATTACCAATAAGTATATAAACCTAATATGACATATCATGAATAGTTCTTGAGGAGAGGAATGAAGAAGTTATGGTTAATTTTGACAATTTTTGACGAAACAAGAATTTCGTTCAAAATTTTGAAATCCGTGCTCTTTATATACTCTCAGGAAGAACACACTATGGAGGAAAGAAAATGAAGATGATTTGCGAAGAATGCGGTGGAAAATTGGAACATGATGAGGCGCGAGCGGAGTCCGTGTGTGCGGATTGCGGTGTTGTTTACGAGGGCATGCTTTCGGACGCCGATACGAACAGTGGTAGTTCGCTTGGAGAGAATCGCCACAACGAAGCGACGAACCAAGGGGCGGTCACTCAGGGCGCCCGGAACGGTGCGCGAATGAATCCCCGTGGCGAACAATTCGACGCCCACGGCAACCGCCTTACGAACGCAGCCTTTCGAAAATACCGAGACCTTGCCCGCAAGGATCGTGCATCACAGCGCGATTCTGACCCCATGTACGCCTCGTTGATGGCGACCATCCAGGAGATGTTTGGAGCCGACCTTGCACGCGCTGTTGAGCTGTTGGCTCGAGCAACCGCACGTAAACTCAAACCTTGGCAAGAGGCTCGACGCCGAGTGCTGAACGCCAACGAAAAGCGCATGCTAAAGTGCCCAAAGACGGCCATATGCCGCGCCGGAGGAAAAGAGCACCCAGAACTGCGAGGTGCAACAGAGCAAGACAACTTGCAAATCATGGCCCTCGCCATTGCTTCCCTCGCCGCCAAAATGTTCCGTACCATCACCATCAACGAGAGGAAGTTAATGGAAGAATACGGCATCACACAAAAGCAACTGGTGAACGCCAAGAAAATCATCCGTCAGCACTACATGGCTCGTATTCGTTTGAAGTGGGCTCCAAAGCCGGACCAGCTTCACGCTGCTGCTGGCCGTGAAGACGACATGGACAAAGCCGTCCAGAACCTCGAAGAAGCACTCGCCCTGCGACTGAGTGAACGTGATTTACAGGACGTCATGAAGGCGTTCTTCGAGGCCATGAGCGACATTGGAGAGCCAAGCGTGGACGCTCCAACCGCCAATGTACCTGTTTCCATGGTGTCCGCATGCGTGTTGTACCGTTTGCTTGAACAAATGAACATGGCTTCAGGCAACCTCAACTGCATCGCAAAAGCGGTCGGCTGCACAGGTGCAGGTCTGAAAAGCCGGCTTGCAATTCTGAAAAAACTTCACGACGAAGGACGATTCCCAGGTTCTCAAGGGCTCTTCGAGGACGCTGTTGACGAAGCCAAAGCCTCCTCTGAGCAGGGTAACGCAGAAGAGGAATCCGCAGAATAATCCGTGAGCGGTCGGATTGATATCCTCGGAGCCCGTCGGTCATCCCATGCGATTGCGGGCTGTTGTGACCTTGGCGACCATTTTCCTTTTGACCGCGACGGTTCCAGCGGCTTCGGCCCTTCCAGCAGTTGAAGTGAACAACGGCATGATCTTTGGAGGCCAATTCACCAAAGCGACAAATGCGAGCGTCGCAACGCAGAACCTCAGTGATTTACCGGCCGTCGTCGAGGTCTACACGGCCACATGGTGCGACAACTGTGTGGACGTGGAGCATGCACTCAAGGAAGTCAGCGAAAACGGGATGTTGACACCCTATCACATCCACTCGACCCTGAGCGACCCTTTCGGTGATGAAGTGTTAGAGCAGCGGTTTAGGGACCGTTATGTGCACCTCACAAACTATTCCCACGCACCGCCCGGTGCCGTGTTCAACGGCACGATAAAAAAAGCTGGAAGCGTCCCGGACTCGAACGTTCACGACAATCAACACGACAACCGTGTAGAAGAATTCACTCGCCTCGCTCAGCACGACCTCGCCCTCGGAACGGGCACCACCATGTTCTCATGGACACCGATGACCAGCACCTCCGGCACCGTCGCTTGGTCACTTACCATCGACGAAGCCAACCTCGAGAACATGACCCTTCACGTCGGTGCATGG
>MDTG01158637.1_pt1 | contig 12709 bp, 11 predicted proteins | sample 811421 | NCBI WGS metagenome assembly MDTG01 (sample SAMN05326645, study PRJNA326480) | marine metagenome | isolation source: seawater | place: Pacific Ocean: South East | collected 2011 | reverse complement strand
CAAAACACTAATCAATCCACTAGTTGAAACATTTATCTTGTGTTGACGAGAAACTTCTTTGGTTTGATTAGAATCACCTTGTTGAGCCGCAAGGGGTCTCAGTCCAGCAAAAACACTTTTGACATCTTCTCGCTTAGGTTTCTTGGACATATACTGCGAAGCATTACTAAGAATAAAGACAATCTCTTCCTCCAATGCTTTAGGTTCTTCATATGCATAATCTATTGGTGTGTCGGTTGTTCCCAACACCACATGATTATGCCATGGTACAGCAAATAAAACCCTTCCGTCACTTGTATGGGGAATCATGATGGCATGAGGACCATCCAAAAAAGACCTCTCTAATACCAAGTGAGTTCCTTGACTGGGCTTGATCATAGGTTGTGCTCGAGGTTGATCCATTTTGACAATCTGATCGCTGAATACACCTGTAGCATTGATCACGACCTTAGTTTTTATAGTAAACTTTTCTCCCGATTCATGATCCAAAACTTCCAAACCTGAGATAAGATCATTTTCTTTGATCAAATCCGTTGCCTCAGTATAATTTATCATGGTAGCACCTAGATTAGTAGCGGTCAAACTCAAAGTAATCGCCATCCTGGAATCGTCAAATTGACCATCATGATAAATTACTCCACCCTTAAGACCCTCCTGCTTGACATTCTTGATCAGTTCAATAGTTTCCTTTTTACTCAATAATGTAGAAGGACCTAGGCCCATATCACCGGCCATCATGTCATATATCTTGAGACCCAAGCCATAAAAAGGACTATTCCACCAGTCGTAGAAAGGAATGACAAAACTCATCTCATTAACCAGTTGAGGGGCATTTAGTTTCATAATACCACGCTCTTTTAGAGCCTCAATGACAAGGGAGATATCTCCATTCTGAAGATAACGTACACCTCCATGAACCAATTTGGTACTTCTGGATGAAGTTCCTTTAGCAAAATCATTTTTTTCAATAAGAAGTGTTTTATATCCTCTTTTTGCAGCATCTACTGCGGCGCCCAATCCGCTGGCACCTCCCCCAACAATAACAATGTCCCACTGATAACATTTCCTGAGCTCTTTTATACAATTTACCCTATTCACTATTAGTAATTATTCTTGAAATTCTATTTTCCCACATAGAAATGGTTTTTTTTGTTTTTTGGCTTGGTGAAGGGTTAAAACATTGATCCTCCTCCCAAAGCCCTTTGAGGGCTTCAAGAGAAGGCCAAAAACCAGTGGCCAGTCCTGCCAAAAATGCAGCACCCAAAGCAGTCGTTTCAGTTATTTTTGGTCGAATAACATCAGCATTTATTAAATCGGCCTGGATTTGCATCAATAAATCATTATTGCTTGCACCACCATCAACCTTAAGACTTTTAAAATCAACCCCTGCATCTTTTTGCATTTCAATAATTATATCTCTTGATCTCAAGGCAATGGCCTCAAGGGCTGCTCTGGCAATGTGTCCCTTTTTGGTACCCCTAGTAATTCCCATAATAGTACCTGTTGCATGTGGATCCCAATATGGAGCACCCAATCCGGATAAAGCTGGAATAAAGGTAACCCCTCCATTGTCTGAAACGGATTCAGCAAGGGCTTCAATTTCAGCAGAGGATGTTATCATATTCAATTGATCCCTGAGCCATTGCACAAGAGCTCCACCAGTAAAAACACTACCTTCAATAGCATAGGTTACCAATCCATTGATTTGCCAGGCAATGGTCGTCAACATTTTATTTTTAGAGATAACGGCTTTATCACCCGTATTCATAATACAAAAACAACCCGTGCCGTAAGTGTTTTTTAAATCTCCCGGCTGAAGACATAATTGACCAAATAATGCAGCTTGCTGATCTCCTGCGATTCCAGAAATTCTGATAGATTTCCCAAGAATGGATGGTTCAGTTTTCCCAACAATCTCAGAAGAATTTACAACCTTGGGCAATAAGATCTCTGGGATGTCCAAAAGTTCTAAAAGTTCTTTATCCCATTTATTTTCGTGAATGTTATATATCATGGTTCGGCTGGCATTAGTTGCATCAGTCACATGATTGACTCCTCCAGTGAGATTCCATATTAACCAACTGTCTACCGTTCCAAAAGCCAACTCCCCTTTTCGAGCACGATTTCTAAGGGAAGGGTCGTGATCCAATATCCATTTGATTTTTGTCGCAGAAAAATAAGCATCGAGCACCAAACCTGTTTTTTGGGTAAAAACATCAGACTTGCCTTGAGCCTCAATTTCCTCACAAATTTTAGACGTACGGCGGTCCTGCCATACAATAGCATTGAATACAGGCGCCCCTGTGGCTCTGTCCCAAATAATGGTTGTTTCCCGTTGATTAGTAATTCCGATAGAGTCAACCTGTTCAACGGTGATGTCGGCCTTTTTCAAAACTTTTTTGACCGAATTAATTTGTGTCTCCCATATTTCAAGGGGATTATGTTCAACCCATCCCTTTTCGGGAAATATTTGAGTGAACTCCTGTTGAGCTACCGCTACTTGATTTCCTTTTTGATCAAACAAAATGGCCCTAGAACTGGTAGTACCAGCATCCAGAGATAACACATAATTTTTCATAAAAATAAATTTATAATCATCTGGTAAAATACAATAAAATAGAAATCACCAACCCAATCAGAATGACGGATAAAATCAAATCAGTTCTATTGAAAGAATTTTTATATTCCTCTTTCATATCCGAGGTCATAGTTCCAAAAGATAAACCTTCGATTTTGGCATAATCTGGTGTGGCTGTCAATAGACTTACAATCACACACATAAAGACCGAAAAAATAAACATAAAAATAGCCATGTGAGCAAAATTGATGGTCGCAAAAGTAAAAGCTGCTCCTGACACGCTTGCCCCAGAAAGAATTTCTTCCTGAAAATAAATTTCAGTTCCCAATCTCAATACAAGTAAAATCAATCCACTAATGAGTGTTGCAATCGCAGCATCAGAAGTCACTCTTTTCCATAGAATTCCAAGAAGAAAAACGGCAGTAACCGGTGGAGCAATATAGGATTGTACATTTTGAAGGTATTGGTACATAACCCCACCTCCAATTTTTTCCATGATGGGGATCCAAATAATTCCCAAAATCACAATGAATACAGTTGCAATTTTGCCAATATTGATGAGGGATTTTTCGGACATATTGGGCTTAATTTTTTTGTAGATATCTATGGTGAAAATTGTAGAACTCGAATTAAAAACCGAAGCCAACGAACTCATCAAAGCAGCCATCAATCCACCCGCAACCAACCCTTTTAGTCCAACAGGTAAAAGGGTTTTCACCAACATTGGGAAAGCGCGATCTGCTCTTTCAACAACATAAATCTCCGGCTGTTGAAGGGTCAAAGCAAAAGCAATAATCCCTGGTACGAGGAAAATCAGAATTGGTAATAATTTTAGATAAGCCCCAAAAATGGCACCTCTTCTTGCAATGGTTATATTATTAGCGGCCAAAGTTCGTTGAACAATATATTGGTCTGTACACCAATACCAAATCCCTACAATGGTACCACCTATCAAAAGTCCCGTCCAAGGAAAATTCGGATCAGACATGGGACGCCACATATTAAAATGGTTTGGACTAACCGCAGTAACTGTTTCTCTTAATTGTCCCCATCCACCAACTTCTTGTAGTCCTAAAATGGTGATTATCACAGATCCGAAAATTAAAACAATGGTCTGAAGTGTTTCAGTATATATGACTGCTTTTAATCCTCCAATGACAGTATAGACACCAGTGAACAGAACAATCCCTATAGCACCATACCAAAATGGAATTCCTAACAATTCAGAGACTACAATACCTCCGGCATAAATGGTGATTGAGACCTTGGTTAATACATATGCAAACAATGAAAAAACGGAAAGAAACCATCTAGAACGACTGTCAAACCTCTTTTCTAAAAACTCGGGAGTTGTAAAAGCACCGCTTCTAATGTAGAATGGTAAAAATAGCCAACCCAAAAGAAGCACGATCCATGCGTGTAACTCATAATGCGCCATTGGAGTTCCAGATTCAAAACCTGTACCAGCCAATCCCACAACATGTTCCGAACCAATATTTGAGGCAAAAATGGAGGCCCCGATTACGAACCATCCTGCATTACGTCCGGCCAAAAAATAGTCCTCTGTGTTTTTGTTTTTTTGAACAAAAACCCAAACAGCAACACCGATGAGAGCCAAAAAATAAACCCCTAAAACGATCCAATCCAATTGATGAAGTACTGATGTCATAAATGATATAATAATTTTGTTGTGTAAAATTTAATCCTACCAATATAATCAAAACTTAAAGCTATTTAATAGTCTTTTAAAAAGTTGACATAGTTAAAATTCATAAGTTTTTCCCAAGCTAACATTTAAATGTAATATTGGGAAAAAAATATTTATAACTAGGATTAAACCATAGACCAAAATATTTTTTTATATAAACAATAACAATTTTAATCCCTAATTTAAAATTTATATATTTAAAAAAACAATTTATACTATGCACCAATTTTCCCGAAGATCGTTCTTAAAATCAACCACAGCAGCCTCAACCGGCTTGCTTTTTATTCCTGATTTTTTAAATAATGCCCCCAATAACCGCCTGAACATTGCTGTAATTGGGGTTGGAGGAAGAGGAAAGGCTAATTGGAGTAAAGTCCCCAAAGAAAACATTGTAGCCCTATGTGATGTCGATGATAATAGAGCCGCGTCAGGATTCAAATTATTCCCAAAAGCAAGAAAATTCAAAGACTTTAGGGTCATGTTCGATCAAATGGCTAAAGAAATTGATGCTGTTATCATAACCACACCCGATCACACTCATTTTGCAGCAACAATGATAGCTATGGAGTTGGGTATGCATGTATATGTAGAGAAACCCTTAGCACATAACGTATGGCAACTTAGAACAATGAAAAAAGCTGCAAAATACTATAAAGTAATTTCACAGATGGGAAATCAAGGACATACGACTAATGGTATTCGTTTGATAAAAGAATGGCACGATCAAGGCTTACTGGGAGAAGTTAGAGAAGTTCATGCATGGCATGGTAAGTTTAAATTCGCTCCCGGAAACTACTTCACTAAACCTGAAACATTCCCACCAAAAACAGATCCAGTTCCAGAATATTTGGATTGGAATCTGTGGCTTGGACCAGCTAAATTCAAACCTTTTAACTCTGCTTATGCTCCAAAGTCTTGGAGGGGTTTCTACGATTTTGGTAATGGTCAATTAGGGGATTGGGCCTGCCATACTTTAGATGGTCCATTTTGGGCACTTAATTTGGGAATGCCATACTGGGCATCTGCAGATGTTCCAAGTCCTAGAACAGAATATGGTTTTATAGCAGATGAATCAGTAACAACACTAAAATTTCCAGCCAGAGGTGATCATCCTCCAGTCACTTTGAAATGGTATGAAGGAGGAATTCATCCTGATGTGAAACCTGAAAATAAACCTGAATGGAACATAAAAGGTTTTGATAATTCTGGAATGATGATGATAGGAGATAAAAATACCTTAATAACTGGTTCAAGACCAAATCATGGTCCAAGATTGTTGGTTGGGAATGAGGAATGGGAGGATTTCAAAAAAAACCCTCCTAAAAAAACAATTCAAAGAACCTATGAAAATGGTCCAGTTCAAGAATGGATTGATGCAATAAAAGAAAACACATTACCTGGTTCTAATTTTGATTATTCCGCAAGCCTAACTGAAATGGCATTAATTGGAGTTTTAGCACAAAGATTTGCTGCACAAATTGATTATGATACAGAATTAATGAAAGTAACAAACAGACCTGACATTGATGCCTACATTAAGGAGCCTACTAGGGAAGGTTGGTCATATGGTGAAAATCTTTAAGTGTTAAAAGGTTGGTTAGGGTTTTTTTAGTTTTTTCTTTAATATCAAATTTAATGATGAGCCAAATAGAGACTCAGTCATTTAAAGTCATTAAAAATTTTAAGGAAGTTGAGTTAAGATTCTATCCACCTGTAATGATGGCTGAATATATTTCTAGCAAACCTGGATCAGGTTTCAGAAAGCTATTTGAATATATTTCAGGGAACAACAACTCAAATACAAAAATATCTATGACAACTCCTGTTCACATAAAAAAAGGAACTAAAGAAAATTCCATGGCTTTTGTTTTACCAGCAAAGTTTAAACAAAAAAACTCTCCAATTCCTAATGACAATTCACTACAACTATATGAGGAAAAAAGTGGTTTTTTTGCTGCAATAAAATACTCGGGCTACACTGATGAGTCAAAGGAAGAAGAATTTACCGATAAATTAAAAAATATTCTAACAGAATTTAGCATTGATTTTTCAGGACCACCTACCATATTAGTTTATAATAGTCCCTATAAATTTTTTAACAGGAGAAATGAAATTCTTATATCAGTAAACTATAAAAAGTAATTCATGAAACTTGAAGAAATTCCTCCTAAGACAGGGAAAATTTTCAACAAATTTTTTCTAATAAGTTTATTTTTTTCAACTCATTGTTGGTCACAAATTGATCAAATAAAAAATGAATTAAAAAAAGAACCTTTTTTTGAAATAAAACAACTTTTCTTTGGTGAAAGGTTTCCCAATGTTTTAGTTGCTAAGGATGGATCGGTCATTGCTAGCTATGGTAAAACAAAACTCATGGTGAGACGAAGTGAAGATGGTGGAGAAACATGGGGTCCTATAATTAACGTTAGTGATGGGATTCATGGTGGAGGTTTAACTTTAGATGAGAATAGTGGTGATCTAATCGCTTTTGTTGGAAAAGAACACCCACCCTCAAGCTTAAAATGCTTTAGAAGTAAGGATAATGGAAAAACATGGAATTTGAGTAAAATTAAAATACTACCTGATAAAAACGGAATAATTCCTTCAATGCATATGAATGAACACGGAATTACCCTAAAAAATGAGAAATTTAAGGGAAGGTTAGTAAGACCTTCGAGATTTTATAATGCAAAGAGTAGTTCCGAAAGAAAGTTAATGTATTCATCAGCAAAAGAAAAAATGTGGAAAGAACAATACACCAATGCAATCTATAGTGATGATGGAGGTAAAACTTGGCAGACAAGTGATCCATTTCCAGCAAATGGAACTGGGGAGGCGGCAATTGTAGAATTAAACAATGGTAATCTGTATTATAACTCTAGGAGGCATTTTTATAATGATGGAATTAATCATAGAATGAGACTAATTGCTTACAGCTATGATGGGGGTAATACATGGGAAAACCTTTCTGTAAGTAAAGATCTACCTGATGGACAAGAGAATAGTGACTATGGATTAATGGCAGGGTTAGACCGTTTAAATTATCATAAAAATGATATATTAATTTTTAGTAACATTGAATCTAAAAGTGGTAGAAAGAATGGAATGGTTTGGGTAAGTTTTGATGGTGGTGATTCTTGGCCCTTAAAAAAATCTATTGATCAGGGCAAATTTAAATACTCATCATTAGCCATTGGAAGAGAGAATACTTCAAGTCAGGGTTATATTTACCTCCTATATGAATTTGGAGATTTTCAAAATGAATATGCAGGTGCTAAAATTGCAAGATTTAATTTATCTTGGCTTCTTCATGGAAAAGAAATTGATCAATATTTGAAATAATCGCATGAAGTTCGATTTAAGTGAAAAAAAAGCGGTCGTTACAGGAGGTAGTAGTGGCATTGGAAAAGCTATAGCTGAAACCCTAAAAGAACAAGGAGCTGAGGTCTTTGTTTTAGACCTCAATGAAAACCCTTCTAACAAAAAAAATGATATAAATACAATTATTACAGACATAACCCATTGGAAAGAACTCAATGCTTCAATCACTTCCTTACCCAACTCTATAAATATTTTAGTAAACAATGCTGGGATTGGTTTTGTTGGAAATATTGAGCAAACAGAGGAGAAGGATTTTGATCGATTGTACCAAGTAAACGTCAAGGGCTTATTCAATTGTGTAAAATCCATTTTACCCAGGATGAAAAACCAAGGGGGTGTTATAATCAACATGGCATCCATTACAGCACATCTAGCTGTGAAAAACCGATTAGCATATACAACTACCAAAGGGGCTGTTTTTTCAATGACTAATGCAATTGCAAAGGATTATCTTGATGATGGAATTCGCTGTAATAGTGTATCGCCTGCAAGAGTACACACTCCATTTGTGGATGATTATTTAGAAAAAAATTATCCGGGCAAAGAAAAAGAAATGTTTGACAACCTTTCTCAAACCCAGCCCATTGGAAGAATGGCTAAACCACAAGAGGTCGCTGATTTGGTCTTATATCTCTGTAGTGATGAGGCCTCATTTATTACCGGAACAGACTTCCCTATCGACGGGGGATTTATTAAACTCAATGGAAATTAAAATTTAGCATGAAACTCATTAGATTTGGAAATATCGAAAATGAAAGACCGGGAGTACATCTCGACAATGGTCAAAAAATAGATGTATCAGACTTTGGTTCGGATTATGACGAAAAATTTTTCGGTACAGATGGACCAAAAAAACTAAAAGAATGGCTTTCCTATCATCAAGAAAAATGCCCAAAAATAAATGATAACCTGCGACTAGGTCCTCCTATATGCAGACCTTCAAAAATTGTTTGTGTAGGATTAAACTATGCCAAACACGCCCAAGAGAGTGGGATGGAGGTTCCGAGTGAGCCAGTACTTTTTTTCAAAGCTAGCTCCGCCATCATTGGTCCTTATGATGAGGTGATCCTTCCCAAAAATAGTAAAAAATCAGACTGGGAAGTGGAACTAGCAATCGTCATAGGAGCCAAAGCTAGTTATATTAGTGAAGATAATGCGATGAATCATGTGGCGGGATATCTTTTACACAACGACATTAGCGAAAGAGAATACCAATTGGAAAGATCAGGGCAATGGGTAAAAGGAAAGAGCTGTGACACTTTTGCACCCTTAGGACCTTTTTTAGTAACAAAAGACGAGATCAAAGATCCTCATAATCTAGATTTGTGGTTGAGGCTAAATGGTGAAACCATGCAGGACAGTAATACATCGGATTTAATTTTTGGGATTCCTAAACTGGTCAGTTATATAAGTGAATTCATGACGCTACTTCCGGGTGATCTCATATCTACTGGAACCCCTTTTGGTGTAGGATTAGGCTTGGATCCACAAATGTATCTTAAAGATGGTGACGAAATGGAATTAGGCATACAAGGCTTGGGTGTTGCTCGACAAAAAGTAAGATCATAAAAATGAGTAAAAAGCAAAATATTGTTACTTAGAAAAGAAATCTTATCAACTCAATGAAAATAGATTCCCATCAGCATTTTTGGCATTTCAACCCCCTTAGAGATACATGGATTGATTCCTCAATGCAAAAAATTGCGAAAGATTTTCTGCCGAAAGATTTAAAACCCCTACTTCAACAAAGTCAAATCGATGGCTGCATTGCTGTTCAAGCTGACCAATCAGAAGTTGAAACCAAATTTCTGTTGAATCTGGCGAAGAAAAATCCTTTTATTAAGGGTGTGGTAGGCTGGATAGATTTACAGGCCGATGACCTTTCTGAAAGACTTGATTATTTTACAAAAAATGCATTATTTAAAGGAGTAAGACATGTGGTTCAAGCTGAAAAAAAAGGATTTATGCTACAACATTCATTTTTAAGGGGAATTCGTCAGTTAAAGGATTTTAACCTGACTTACGATATTTTGATTTATCCACATCAGCTTGAAGAAGCTATTGTTTTGGTTGAAAAAAATCCCGACCAGCCTTTTGTTTTGGATCATTTAGCCAAGCCATACATTAAAGACCAAAAAATTGATAAATGGGCATCCCTAATTAAACAGTTGGCAAAACATAAAAATGTATATTGTAAACTATCTGGAATGATAACTGAGGCTGACTGGAACCACTGGTTAGCTAGAGATTTTGACAACTACCTTTCAGTGGCTTTGGAGGCTTTCGGTTCCAATCGATTGATGTTTGGTTCAGACTGGCCGGTCTGTTTATTGGCAGGTAGCTATCAACATGTTGTCCAAATTATAGACCTTTACATAAATAAGTTAAAGGCCTCTGATCAAAAGAAAATTATGGGAGAAAATGCTTGTAATTTTTATAATCTCTAAAAAATGAATCTTTTACTCCAAAATAAGGTCATTATCGTTACAGGAGGGTCAAAAGGAATAGGTCATGCCATTACCCATGTATTGGCGGACGAAGGAGCCATTCCCTTTATTGTGAGCAGGGATGAAAAAAGCATCTTGGAAACTGTTGAAGAAGTACAAGAAAAGGGAGGCAAATGTTCTTATGCATTGGCAGAATTGACAGATCCCAAACAAGGACAGGAAGCAGTTAAAAAAGCCATTTCAATATTTGGAACGGTACATGGCTTAGTCAATAATGCAGGTGTCAATGATGGTGTTGGATTGGAAAATGGTGATGCAGAGGGATTTATTAATTCTCTGAAAAAAAACGTTGTTCATTACTATGTTATGGCTCAGGCTTGCTTACCTTTTCTAAAAAAGAATAAGGGTTCCATAGTCAATATTGGCTCAAAGGTCTCCCTTACTGGTCAAGGAGGAACCTCGGCTTATGCAGCTGCCTGTGGGGGAAGAAATGCCCTTACACGGGAGTGGGCGGTAGAATTACTTCCACATTTGGTACGAGTCAATGCCGTTATGGTCGCAGAAAGTTACACCCCACTATACGAAAAATGGATAAAGAAATTCCCCGATCCACAAGACAAATTAAATCAAATAGTAAATAAAATTCCTCTAGAAAAAAGAATGACCACCCCAAAAGAAATTGCCAATACAGTAGCTTTCTTATTGTCTGAAAAATCCAGTCATACAACAGGCCAATTAATGCATGTCGATGGTGGCTATGTTCATTTGGACAGATCATTAAACGCATCATCATGAAAAAAACAGTTGTATCAAAAGAAGTCCTACTGCCCTTTATTCTAATCACCTCACTATTCGCCCTTTGGGGTTTCGCAAATGCAGTAACAGATCCAATGGTCCAAGCTTTTAAAAAAGTACTTGAATTGTCTAATTCCCAGGCGGCCTGGGTTCAAATGGCTTTCTACGGTGGCTATTTTTGCATGGCCCTGCCAGCGGCATTATTTGTAAGGAAATATTCTTACAAAGTAGGAGTACTGATAGGATTGGCTCTATATGCAGTTGGTGCACTACTCTTTTATCCTGCTGCTATTACAGAACAATTTTGGTTTTTCTGTCTGGGATTGTACATTCTGACCTTTGGACTGGCATTTTTGGAAACTACTGCAAATCCCTACATTTTGGCTATGGGAGATAAGTCTACTGCTACCCAGCGGCTCAATCTCGCTCAAGCCTTTAATCCATTGGGGCTTATTCTTGGCTTACTTGTAGCTCAACAGTTTGTTTTAAAGAAATTACAATCTGATAATATTGCCGATTTCAGCACCCTAGATAATGCTAAAAAGGTGATGGTACGTACTGCTGATTTGATGGTCATTCGCGATCCTTATGTCATCTTGGGATTGGTTGTAATGGCTGTCTTTGTGTTGATTGCTGTCTCCAAAATGCCTCAAGCAAAAGACGAAGGGGAAATGGCCCCTCTGAGCAAAACATTTTTAAGCCTTTTTCAAAATGTAAATTATCGAAATGGTGTAATTTCACAGGTGCTCTATGTTGGTGCTCAAATCATGTGTTGGACCTATATATATCAGTATGCTGAAGCGATTGGTATTTCAAGTGAAAATGCCGCTAACTATCAATTCATCTGTTTTATTGTTTTCTTGATTGGTAGAGCTATTGGCACCTTCCTACTTAGATTCATCAATTCAGGAAAACTCCTTTTACAATTTGCATTAATGGCTGGAATTTGTGTTATGGGAACAGTTTTTATTGACGGAATTTTTGGGCTTTATTCCTTGGTGGGTATCTCTTTTTTTATGTCACTTATGTTCCCTACCATTTATGGAATTGCACTTGAGGATCTGGACGAAAAAGAATCTAAGATTGGAGCTGCTGGTTTGGTCATGGCTATAGTTGGAGGCGCACTCATGCCCAAGTTACAAGGAATGATTATTGATCTAGGAGGAAACGGTGTTGATGATATCCAAATCATGGGGGTATCTGAAGTTAACCTCTCTTTTCTGCTCCCCTTATTGTGTTTTGTTTTCATTGCCTATTACGGCAGGAACGTTGCAAACCAAGCTTGAAATGAAAAGATATTGTTTAGCGCTCGACTTGATTAATGACCCACTATTGATTGATCATTATATTGAACACCACAAAGCAGTTTGGCCAGAAATAATTAATAGTATCAAAGACAGTGGAATTCAAGATATGCAAATTTATAATGTTGCCGATCGACTATTTATGATCATAGAAGTTGAAGAGGGGTTTAGTTTCGAAAATAAAAACAAGATGGATAGTCAAAACCCCTTTGTTGTAAAATGGGAAGAGCTTATGTGGAATTATCAAAAAAAACTCCCCATTGCTGAACCAGGAGAAAAATGGATTTTGATGAAAAAAGTCTTTGATATAGGCAAAAAATAAAAAATGAGTAGTCGTATTTATTTTTTTCTTTTTGTCCTTTTATTAGCTTGTAATCCTCCTCCAAAAGCATCTCTAAAAGATTTACCTAATATCTTGTTTTTGTTTGCAGACGACTATACCTATGATGCCATTCATGCTTTGGGTAACGATTTCATCGAAACCCCCAACTTAGAT
>MDTG01330576.1_pt1 | contig 12710 bp, 15 predicted proteins | sample 811421 | NCBI WGS metagenome assembly MDTG01 (sample SAMN05326645, study PRJNA326480) | marine metagenome | isolation source: seawater | place: Pacific Ocean: South East | collected 2011 | reverse complement strand
GCTTAATACATAAAACAACTCATCTGCATCTTGATGACTATGCCAAACAAACTCCCCTTTAAGCTTGGCAATGCGCACGTGCTGGCCATTAAGTTCAGCTATGATATGTGGATCCCAATATTGATCGATTTTTATGGCAGCCACATCGATGGATTTCTTCTTTGGCAGCATCGGTTAAACTCCAAATTGTTTTAAGTGATGGTCAAGATGTTTATACATTGCCCAACCCCATTCCGTAGATTTGAGTTTCCCCAACCATACATGGTTTATACGCTCGGCTTTTTCTTTACCTCCTGTTGAATATTGAGACACATTATTCATGAGCCTTTGTTTCTCTAACTCAAAATCCTGAACATCAACCGCCTCAAAGTAGGGGGCTGTGGGTGTATTTCTCTTATAAGCTTTTGGTCCTATGATAACGTTTCGCATCATTGGCTTGAGAAAGAGTTTCATTATTGGGTTTACAGATGCTTCTCTTTGGCCATTGTTAAACTCAAAAACCAAGCTGCAATGCGCCATCATCTCACAGACGTTCATGCTGCCCCAAAGCGGTTTACTCTCACAGCTTAGAACATTGATACGCTTTACCAGTTGGTCGCACACCTCAGGTTGAAAGATGTTTGGCTGCTCCGTTTTCATTTAAAATTCGTTCTTCACTATTACACATGAACCGCTTTTATCTGGCATAGGAATAGGGATCAGCTGGTTTGATGAACAATATTCATCCACCGCCTTTCGGGCACCCAACCATGCATTATAATCATGCACAACTATTATCCCCCCAGGATTCAGTTTTGAATAAAAGAATTCTAAGCCTGCCTTTGTGGGTTGATACAAATCCGCATCAAGGTGCACCAGGGCAAATTTTTCTGATTTAATGTCTGATGTTACAGAATCTGGGAAGAACCCCTTTAATACGACTATGTTATCATTCAACGAAGCAATATGCTCGATTACAAGATCAGCTGCCGTATTAGAAAAGTGTTTTACCCCAATTTCAAACCCGGTCGCTTCTTTCTCTTCTTGCACCGCCTTTTTTGGAAAGCCTTCAAACGTGTCAAGCAAATAGAGTTTGCGCTCAGGCAAATAATGGTGAAAAAGTTTGGCTGTTTCTCCGCGATACACTCCAAGCTCAGCAACTGCTCCAGCCACATTTCTTTCCTCTATACTGCGACAAAGTAGAAGGAGCATATCTCTCCGAACCAAGTCGTGCATCGGTAGTTTTGGCAATGCGCGAACGGCTTCTTCGGAAATAAAAAACCCGCCATGCTTAGCATTGAAAGCTGGGTCAAACCACAGCGACTTTGGGTCGATGTCCATTCTACCCTGAATGAAAAAAGAGAAGGCGCCAAAAGCTTCTGACAGAGCTTTGAGCGTCTTAATTTTTATGGTTTTAATCCTGTTTCGCACCATTTTTAATCACAGGCTAAGGTCGGTCAAAATAATTAGTCAGGATCGAGCATGACCTCCTCTGCGATGGAGATTATCAATTGCTCTTTGATCTCCATATTAATTATATTCTTATTCCCCTTGATTACCGTAAAGTACATTTTGCGGTATCGAGCTGGATCATGTGAAAGCTTTGTTTCCATATCTGCAGTATCAATAAAGGTGAGGTGCGTCCAATTTTGACCATCAAAGGCCATGGCGCCATCGTTAGCCCTAATCGATAGGTTGTTCCCAATTCCTTGGATGCTAATCCCTGTCCACTTAAGTATTCCTGAACCTGCGCCCGCTGGTGTACCATACTCAGAAGTCCAAAAGTCTATGAGTTTGTCGCAATAGAAATCATCTACAGAAAATGTTCTTAGAGTGTCTCCATTCTGAATGTCTTCATCAACGTAAACATAAATTGGATCTTGTGCCCATACCGAAAGAGTTATCACTGATATGGATATGATGAATAGCACTTTTTTCATTTGTATCGAAGTTAATCTGATCGAAATTAGCCTATAAGCTATTGGTTTCAAAGTATGGACGCAATAACCTTGGGCTGGATGCCCAAATCATTCAACATAGGTGCCATCACGCAGTGTTTTAACCAGTAGAACGATTGTAATTATTCATGTCACAATATTAAATCCTAAAGTCAGCTATTGCCCTAAAGACAGATAGCCCTCCCAAGGCTAACTTCCCAAATACCTATCGTTATTGCTAAAGCAAGCCCAACAATCGATGGCATTTTGTTTTTCTTAAGCACGCACGCTATTTATTATTGAAAAAATTCATCGTTCGTTCCAAACCAATTGTGGCAAACGACTGTATAGCCTCTCCTATTAAGTAAAGGCGCTCCAGAAGTGCTTCGTTTTCTTCTTTTGTCCAAGGAGCAAGCACATACTGTACTTGTCCGCCTTTTGGGAAATCGGATCCAATGCCAAAACGAATCCTTGGGTAGGCGGATGAACCCAAAACAGCTTCAATGTTTTTTAAACCATTATGCCCTCCTGCACTTCCTTTAGCTCTAATCCTAAGCTTGCCGAAGGGCAGGTCAATGTCATCCGTAATCACCAAACATCTCTCTATGGGAATTTTTTCTTCCTGCTTCCAATAGTTCACCGCCTTTCCACTCAGATTCATGAATGTACTTGGTTTTATAAGTATAAGTGACCTTCCCTTGTGCTTTATCAACGCTCTGTCTCCTAGTCTGGCAGGGCTAAAAATAACATTGGACGCACTTGCAAATGCATCCAATGCTTTAAATCCAATGTTATGCCTTGTATCCGCGTATTCTCCGCCCATATTACCAAGACCAACAATTAAATACTTCATCAATAGAAGGTTTATTCTTCAGAAGCTTCGGCTTTTTCCTCGCCATCACTACCTTCTGAAGTCTCGCCTTCTGCGCCACCTTCTCCTTCTTCTCCTTCTTCTGATTCTTCATCAGCGAGAGCTTTACGAGAAGTCTTAATAGCAACTAATACTCGATTGTCTGACTCAAGTATCTCAAGGTTTGGAATATCGAGATCTCCTACCTTCTTAGAGTGACCGATTTTCATTGGAGAAATATCGATGGTTATCTCGTCTGGAATATTATCTATTGAGCCTCTTACCAGTAGTTTTTTCGCGTTATGTCTGAGGACACCACCATTTTTAACCCCAATTGAACTTCCTGTAAGTGTAACAGGAATTCGCATTGTGGTTGGCTTACCTGCTTGCACTTCGATAAAATCGAGGTGTAACAGGTTGTCCATAACTGGGTGAAATTCAGGGTTACGCATAACTACGCTTACCTTGAGGCCATCCAAGTCAAGGTTTATTTGATACACGTTAGGCGTGTAAATCAATTTGTTGAGTTCTCGTTCATCGGCATAGAAGTGAACGTTTTTTTCACCCCCATACACAACGCACGGAACCTGACCTTCTCTACGCAGTGCTTTAGCATTTTTAGTGCCTAATGACTTTCGCAAATGTCCGTTGATTTCGATCGTTTTCATTCGATTCGTGATTAAAAATTAAATAATGAATTGCGAACTAATAGATTGGTAACTAATCACACTGCGCATGGTGTTCGCGAATAAATCTGCCACACTCAGTACCTTTATCTTGTCCGTTTCTTGCTTCAGTGGAATGGTATCAGTAACCACTAATTCAGTAAGAATGGAATCGTTTATTCTGTCATACGCAGGACCGCTCAATACTGGATGAGTGATCATGGCCCGTACCGATTTGGCGCCATGTTCCATCATCATCTCTGCTGATTTTGTGAGTGTTCCTGCAGTATCAATTAAGTCATCGACAAGCACCACATCTTTTCCTTCTACATCGCCAATCACTGTCATTGAATCAATCTTGTTTGCCACTTTTCTCTGCTTATAGCAGATGGCTAAGTCGCAATTCAAATGCTTTGCGTAGGCATTGGCGCGCTTGGTACCTCCAGTGTCTGGGGCGGCCATAATTAGGTTGTCAAGCTTTAAGCTTAGGAGATGTGGCAAGAAAATAGTCGAGGCAAACAAGTGGTCTACTGGCACTTCAAAAAATCCTTGAATTTGATCTGCATGGAGATCCATGGTCATGACCCTTGTTACGCCCGCAGCCCCAAGCAAGTTCGAGACCAGTTTGGAACCAATGCTTACCCTAGGCTTGTCTTTTCGGTCTTGTCGTGCATATCCAAAATATGGCATTACTGCAATGATATTTTTGGCTGATGCTCTTTTGGCTGCGTCTACCATTTGCAGCAACTCCAAAAGATTATCCGCTGGTGGTGTGGTGCTTTGGACTATGAAAACATCGCACCCACGCACTGTTTCTTCAAACGACGGTTGAATCTCTCCATCGCTAAACCTCAATATGTTTACGTTAGCCAGGCTAATCCCATAGGCTGAGGCAATTTTTTCACTTAAAACCTGAGTGGCCGTACCTGCGCAAATTTTAACTTCTGTAGACATGGTTGCTTTTTTCCAAAAGGGTGGCAAAGGTAGTTATCTCATCGGTGACGCAACCCTCTGAATTGCAATTTATTTAGCCCATTCTTTAAGTACAGTTCTTGATTGAAATCTGGACGAATTTAAACCTGCACTTTTAATCACAATTCATGAAGTTTAGACGACAAACGGGGCTTCTTTGTGAAACACAACAAAAAGGCTTGTCACGAGACAAGCCTTTTTGTTTGATGTACCCAGGGCCGGGGTCGAACCGGCACGCCCGAAGGCATTGGTGTTTGAGACCAACGCGTCTACCAATTCCGCCACCTGGGCATTTTGCAGCATTCTTAAGTGTTCGCTTATACCCAATTGGGAGTACGAATTTAGCAAAGATTGTTCCCATGAAATAGGGATTTTTAGAAAATCAAACAACACAAATCACCCTCAAATTCCTTCTTGGTAAGCTTCCAAACAAACTCAATGCTTTTAGCACAGCCGGTAAGGGGTTTCACTACTTTTGCCTCCTTGTAAATTCAAGTAAATGAAGTTAGCTACGAAGTTTCTTTTTCTAACCTTATTCTTTACGAACCAATTGTTTGCACAGGTATACAATCCTGTGAAATGGAGTTTTTCGCATGTGTTAGATGGCGATGAGCATGCCATTCTAAACTTCACCGCCTCCATTGAAGACGGTTGGCACGTTTACTCCACCACTATTGAGGATGGCGTTGGCCCCGTCCCTACTTATTTCGACTTCAAGTCGATATCAGGAGCTGAATTGGTAGGAGGAATTATTGAGCCCAAACCGCACAAAGAGTTCGATCCAAACTTTGAAATGGAGCTACTATGGTTTGAAAGTAAAGCAACTCTAAGACAGCGCGTGAAGCTTACGGAACCACTCGCTAAAATTTCGGGTGAGCTCACATACATGACTTGTGATGACTCCAAGTGTTTACCTCCAGAATACCTTGATTTTTCTTTTGACATCGAAGCTGCAATTAAGCCAATGGGTAGGTCAAACCTCAAGATTGAAGCGACTCCATCAGCAGATAAATCACAAGAAGATAATGACGGAGACTCGTCAGCAGAGAAAGAGACACAGGAAGAAAACAACGGCATCCTCAATCCAGCATCTTGGAACTTTTCAACAACCGTTGATGGTGATTACATCACTATTCAAGCTACAGGGTCAATTGATGAAGGTTGGCACATATACAGTATCAATCCCATCGAAGGCGATGGGCCCGTCAGCACAGAGCTAAACATCTTAGAAGGTGATTATGAATTGGTTGGAACGATGTCCGAATCGGGAGAACTGCACGCGGAATATGATCCAAATTTCATGATGGATTTAGAGTTTTACGAAGAATCTCTGGTTTTATCGCAAAGCCTGAAAATCAATGGTGATAAAGCTGTTAAGGGAGAAGTGTACTACATGATATGTGATGCTGAAAAGTGTCTACCTCCCGAATCGATTGAGTTTTATCTCTATGCTGATGGATCAGTGTCAACAGAAGTTCCCGAGGAAAACGGAGACTCTGATACTAGCCCCTTAACTGAGCCATTAGAGGGTGAAGAAGATGAATCGGAAGGTGGGCTCTGGGGAATTTTCTTTCTGAGTTTTATAGGGGGCTTTGCCGCATTACTCACGCCATGCGTCTTTCCAATGATTCCAATGACGGTGAGTTTCTTCACAAAACAGAGTAAAACTCGTGCTGCAGGCATTACCAATGCTTGGATTTACGGTGGGTTTATTGTTGGGATTTACACCTTACTTGGATTTTTAATAACCATAATTTTTGGCGCTGACGCGTTGAATGCACTATCTACAAATGTGTGGTTCAATCTCGCCTTTTTTGTAATCCTGATTGTTTTTGCAATATCCTTTCTTGGTGCGTTCGAGATAACCCTTCCATCTAGCCTTGTGAATAAGGTGGCTGCCGCGGAAGGTAAGGGTGGTTTCGTTGGAATATTTTTTATGGCATTCACTTTGGCGTTAGTTTCATTCAGCTGTACTGGACCCATCATAGGTACCCTGCTTGTTGAAGCTGCAGTGCATGGTGGTGTTGCTGGCCCGCTCGTCGGCATGGGCGGCTTCTCACTTGCCTTGGCACTTCCGTTTGGTCTTTTCGCTGCATTTCCAGGATGGCTTAATTCGCTGCCTCAATCTGGTGGTTGGCTCAATTCTGTGAAAGTGGTGCTTGGGTTTCTGGAAATAGGCCTTGCATTTAAATTCTTATCCAATGCTGATTTAGTTGTTCAGGCTGGGTTACTCCAAAGAGAAGTCTTTATAGCTATCTGGATTGCTGTTTCGGCAATGCTTACGCTTTATCTGCTCGGCTTTATTCGCATGCCACACGACTCCCCCTTGGATCGACTATCGGTAAGTAGAACATTAATGGCCTTGGTATTTCTGGTATTCACTATTTATCTCATCCCAGGTTTGTGGGGAGCTCCTCTTAAACTGATAAGCGGCTTTCCGCCACCGATGTTCTATAGCGAAGCTCCAAATGGATTTGGTGGTGGTGGATCAAATGTTATTGCTGGCGGGCACACCAGCGATGCGTCCGTTCCCGATGGAGCAGAACCAGCGCATTGTCCGCATGGATTGAATTGTTTTCATGATTATGAAAAGGGTTTGGCGTATGCCAAAACAGTCAATAAGCCCATTTTGCTGGACTTTACGGGATGGGCTTGTGTAAACTGCAGGAAGATGGAGGAGCAGGTGTGGAGCAGCCCTCGCGTATTCAAGATTTTAAAGGAAGATGTGGTGCTCATATCACTTTATGTAGATGAAAAAACCGAGCTTCCCGTTGACGAGCAATACACTTCTGAAGAGACAGGCAAAAAGGTCAAAACAATTGGAAATAAGTGGGCCGATTTTCAAATCAAGCATTTTAGATCAAACGCACAACCTCAGTACATTTTGGTTGGTCACGACGATCTCAAGCCGTTGCATGGAAGCACCGCATACGACCCAGACATCGACTTTTACGTAGATTGGTTGGAAGAAGGAATATCAAAATTCTGACGTTCAAAACCCGTGAATAACTGATGTGTTCAAAGCAATAATTTACTTGATAGTTCGCCTAACTTTGATGGGCGCGGAATTATTCATGACAAAATCAGAACAACGCCTTCACGATTGCAAATTGCTGCTCGAAGTGCTCAAGCACAGAACCGAAGGTAGTTTTCACCCACAAGCTGATTTGCTCAATGTGGCTTATGCGTTAAGGTTTAGTAAGCAATACGGTCTAGAGCTAATCAGCTATTTGCGTGTTAATGGTTACATCGAACACGACAGGGCTACCTACCAAGCTCGCCTTACAGACTCTGGTTCACGCATGGTAAAGCGCGGAGATTTAGCAGCATAGCTTTCTTTCCAATGGCGTCTATTACAATGCTCGTCCATCCCTCAGCCCATATACTCATAAAAACCTTTGGAAGCGATGTTCAAGGCGTATATGCAACCAATATTACCGTTGAGGTGAATATTGACAAGGGAATAACCTTTTCTCTGGCAGGGCTTCCGGATAGCGCTTTAAAAGAGAGCCATAGAGCGCCTCGGGCTTATGGCTGAATACTGAAAGTTTCTAGAACCATTGCAGACTTGGTCGAGTCAGAGGCTATTCTCCCCCGAAAGATTGGTAGAAGCCATCCAATATCGAAGACTCGACCGAGAAAATTGGGCTGAATGATTGCCTTATTTTCGCGAAATGATTAACGGTAAAAAAGTTGTGGTGGTCATGCCTGCATACAACGCAGAAAAAACACTGAAAAAAACCTATGATGAAATTCCGTTTGACGTTGTAGACGATGTGGTACTTGTGGATGACAAAAGCTCAGACAAAACTGCCTTGCTTGCTAAAGAAATTGGCATCAACCATGTGATTAGGCACGAGAAGAACCTAGGCTATGGTGGAAATCAAAAGTCATGTTATCGAAAGGCGCTAGAACTTGAAGCCGACATCACCATCATGGTTCATCCCGACTATCAATATACGCCTTTGCTTATTCAATCAATCGCACACATCATAGCTAATGGCCTCTACGACTCTGTATTGGCCAGTCGTATTCTCGGTAAGGGAGCGCTTCGCGGTGGAATGCCGATGTACAAGTATATCGCCAACCGTTTCTTAACACTCACTCAAAATATATTGATTGGACAAAAGCTCAGTGAATACCATTCAGGTTACCGTGCTTTCTCTCGAGACATTTTAGAAACGATCAACTTCGAAGCAAATTCCGACGATTTCGTGTTCGACAATCAAATGTTATGTCAGGTGTTTTATGCGGGATTTAACATCGGTGAAGTGACGTGCCCTACCAGGTATTTTGAAGAGGCTTCGTCAATCAATTTTACCCGAAGCTGCACGTATGGCTTTGGCGTTCTCTATTGGTCGCTGATGTATCGGTTGACAAAATGGGGGTTGGCTCGAACAAAAATTTTTGACACTAAGCGATGAAAGAAGCCTTACTCCGCGTGAGGGTCTTTGTTGGTCTGCATATTCCTATGCTCATTGCATCACTGGTCGTTATTGTGCTCAATGAGAAGCTTAATTTGCATCTATGGTTTAATCAATTCCACAATTCCTTTTTTGACTTCTTTTTCCGATTTGCTACACAACTTGCTGAAGGTTGGTTTATCGGAATTGTAGTTTTTCTCGCCCTATTACATCGTGTGCGGCTCGGGGTTGCGGGCTTAGCTGGAATTGCACTCTCTGGTATCACTACTCAAATGCTGAAACGCCTAGTTTTTGACGATCACTTTCGGCCCCTAAAACTGTTTGACAGCCTTGCTGATTTGCATTTGATTGACGGCGTAATCATGCACTCTGCTCATTCCTTCCCCTCTGGCCATGCTGCTGCCGCATTTGCTTTGTTTTTATTTGTAGCATATGCCATTAAAACAAAATGGGTGCAATTGGTTTGCTACAGTTTTGCTTTGATTACCGCATATAGTCGTGTATATTTAAGCCAACACTTCTTCGAGGATATTGTGGTCGGAAGCGCTATTGGAATTCTAGTATGCTTTAGCCTTGTTTCCCTTATTGATTCCTTTCAATGGGGTGAGAGAGGCCTTATTCAAATACTTAGAATTCGTTGACTGAGCAATGGGCTGTGACTTTATAGCGCTTGCAGATGCCCAGCGTGATTAATTCCTATTGAATATAAAGGTACTTTGAGGTAAGATACGTCTCCTGCTCGTTTGGCACTTCAACGGAACTCCAGTCTTCTGGCAATAAATTGCCGTTATACGCCAACTTACCATATGAACTTAGTCTTGCGCCATTCTCATCAAAGTAAAGCTTATAATGCGTTTGGTTCCAGCCACCCTCGAGCGCCAAAGAATTGATTTGGTGCTTAGAGTAAAATAAACTACCCGTGCGGTCGAAATACCAAAAATGACGCTCGCTATTTCCGTTTTCTGCTTCTGCATCGAGTACAATTTTTGCGTAGTCGGCTTCATGCAGCTTAACATAAAAACTGCCTGAAACCCTTTCTAAACCCAATGGAATGGTGTCCCATGTTAGTGAAAGGTCGCCATCAATAGATTCCTTTAAGTCTTCTAAAACTCCCTCCAACGGATCGAGTAAAAGGTTTCGATCTTTTTCAGGCATATCATGAATAAAGCTGTCGCTTGTTTCGGCTTCTTCTGATGTCTCTGGCTGCTCTTTTGGAGACAAGCAACTTTGCGTCGCGACACCAATTACTATTACATAAATGAGTTTTCTAATCATGCTTTAAGTCCTTTACAATTTCTGCTATTTGCACTGCGTTTGTTGCCGCGCCTTTGCGTAAATTATCCGCAACTACCCACATGTTCAAAGCATTGCTGCGAGTGTTATCCCTGCGAATTCGACCCACAAACACTTCATTTTTACCCTCTGCATAAAGCGGCATTGGGTACGTATTTGTTTCAGGCAAATCTTGCAGTACAACCCCAGGCGTTTTTGCGATGGCGCGTTTTATATCTGCTAAATCAAATGGTTTTTTGGTTTCCACATTCACGGCTTCGCTATGGCCACCTTTAACAGGAACCCTCACCACTGTGGCGGCAACTTTAATGGTATCGTCATTTAGAATCTTCTGGGTTTCGTCCACGAGTTTCCGCTCTTCAGTAGTGTATCCATCTTCTAAGAAATCTCCTCCATGAGGCATACAGTTCATATCAATCGGATATGGATACGCCATCTCCGTTTTCTCATCATTCCGCTCAGCATTGAGCTGATTCAAGGCCATTATGCCGGTACCCGATACACTTTGATAGGTACAAACCACTATGCGTTCAATCCCATAATTTCCATGAATCGCTTTTAGCGCCAATACCATTTGGATAGCGCTACAGTTTGGGTTGGCGATAATTTTATCGTCTGACGCCAATTTATTGCCATTAATCTCGGGTACCACGAGCTTAATGTTGGGATCCTGCCGCCATGCTGATGAATTGTCAATCACGGTAGTTCCGACCTGTGCAAATTTTGGGGCCCATGTTTTTGAGGTGGCTTTCCCAGCAGAGAAAAAAGCGATGTCTAGTTTCAAGCTCAGCGCCTGCGCCAACCCGATCACCTTAATCGTATTTCCTCCAAATTCAATTTCCTTACCCACCGATTTCTCTGAAGCCACGCAATAAAGCTCTGTAATCGGAAAGCTTCGCTCTGCGAGTACCTTCAGAATAACACCGCCCACCATTCCTGTGGCTCCCACTACCGCAATTCTCATGATTTAATGTCACATTAATTTAAGTCAAAATTAGGATAATTACATTTGCTCAATCCCAATAACAACAGGGGCTTTACGACATCTAATCAGGCTCATTTTTTACCGTTTTGTGCGGCGGCCCAGTTGGAGGATGGCTTCAGCGATGGTTGACTTTACTAATAACTCTACATGGATTAGAGATGTTGCGAGCGGTGTTTCTCTGGAGAGCCTTTCTCCGCAGCGTGCCGCAAGCGATATGGAAAACTGGCGCAGCGCAAGCAGCACCTTGAACTACGCTACGCCTGGTAGTGTAAAACCTCAAGACTATCCTTCTTCGGCTGGGGTATCTGAATTTTCACACAGTGCCGAGCAGATTTTACCCGACAATGATGATTACCAAGATCTAGTAAACATTGATTATCTCATTAACGAACCAGGCCATGTTTCCAGCATATCGGCTTACAATGATCGAGGAATTTTAATCCGAAATCTTTATCCCCATCAAGTCTTAGGAAGTTCGGGGAGTCTCACATGGGGTGGCGCTAATGATAATGGTGAAAAAGCACAAACAGGCATCCATGTAATACTTGTGGAAACTTTTAATCACAACGGCAACCGGGAACGATAACGATTGTCTCGTTTGGTGGCAACACGCTTATAGCAGATTGATAAAGTTTAGGTAACGATTAGACGGAAAATAAATTAATCTTTGCTAATCAAATATTTTATAATGAAGCACTTATTACTTTCCTTTATGACCATTGCCTTTTCGACGGCCACGCAAGCGCAATGGAGTGTGACCGCACTAGGAGTCACCAACGATACCGTAACTTTTGACGCCACGTTTTCAGGAGTTAACAATGATGCCTTTGCCGGAGATGGGCTCACATCAACTCCAGCGGCTGGGCAGCTTGATTCTGATGGTTGGAAATTCAATGGGTTTTCACAAGGTAACACATCCTTTAGCGGAAGCTACACTACCGGTGACTATGCTAAGGGCGGTTCATCTGGTGGCATATTTAGCGGAGGATTATATTCATTCGAAGTGTTACCCGGTGATTCAGCGCTTGGTGTGCAGCCAACAGGATCAGACTGGACACCTGGTGATATGATTCTCATGGTGATAAATAATAGTGGTGAGGATGTCGATTCGATTTATTTAAGCTATGACCTTTATATAAACAACAATGAGGCTCGCGGAAATTCCTTCAACTTTGGCTGGAATATTAATAATTCAAACTCCTTTAATAATGTGCCTGCTCTTAACGAAACAAGTTTACAGGCGAGTCAAGGATCTGTCTTGTGGGTTGCTTTTAATAAGGAAACAAGCATTAGCTCTACATTGAATGATGGAGACACACTTTACCTCGCTTGGTCTGGGGCTGATGTTAACGGGAGTGGAAGCCGCGATGAGTTTGCGCTTGACAATATTGTAGTTACGCTAGACACAACAGCAGGCTCAGGCGCTTCAGCTGCTTTGCCCTTATATGATATTCAGACTATTTCATCTATTGATGCAAATGGCGTTGCAGATTCACTTGGGGTTGAATGCTCGATTAAGGGAATAACCGTAGGTATTGACTTGGATGGCAATGCTGGATACAGCTTTACGATTTGGGATGGTGACGGTATTAATGTATTCAGCTT
>MDTG01259925.1_pt1 | contig 12710 bp, 11 predicted proteins | sample 811421 | NCBI WGS metagenome assembly MDTG01 (sample SAMN05326645, study PRJNA326480) | marine metagenome | isolation source: seawater | place: Pacific Ocean: South East | collected 2011 | reverse complement strand
CAACGCCTGAGGTTGCTGGCTTGCCAGTTGATAGCCTAAGAACGCGCCCAAACTATGCCCAATAACCACCGCATCGCCAGCACTGTTTTCCTGCAAATAACGTTCTAGCGCAGCACCTGCGTTTTCAGTAAATGCCTCACGTAATTGAGGGTTGCTTGGATGTGCCCCAAAGCCAGCAAATGCCAGCGTGTGCACCTCATAATGCTGCGCCAACGCCGCTTCCGTTTGCTGCCAAACACGCTCATCGGACATTAAACCCGGGATAAGCACTACCGGCTGACCCTGACCCGAAACCTGCGCATGTAGCACGGTGTTTTGTGAATGCGAGGGTAGGCTGAAAAGGCCCAACAACACGCCTAATAACAAGATAAAAAATTGGTTTTTCAAAGACATAATACGTTCCTATTGAGTCACTTTTAATAAAGGTTGCTCAATAAGGTCAGACTCGCACAGAAAAGTGTGACATCTTTTTTGTACTATTACTTCATATTGCCTCTTTGCACAGGTAATATTTGGCTTATACGCTTAACGCACACATTGTTTTCGGCAGGTTGAAGGAAAGACCTCCCGACAAAAAAGTAGGATACGCCATGATTCAAAGTATGACCGGTTACGCTCGTTACGAGCACAAAGCAGAATGGGGCAGCGCCGTGTGGGAAATCCGCTCGGTTAACCAACGCTATTTAGAAACCTACTTTCGACTGCCCGAGAGCGTGCGCGCCCTCGAGAGCAACCTACGAGAACTTTTGCGCAAGCAACTCCAGCGCGGCAAAGTCGAATGTCGCTTGCACCTGCACATGGATGAGAGCAAGCAAAGCGAGTTAGTGATTAACGAAGCACTCGCCGAGAGCGTGATCAACCAAGCCAAATGGGTCAACCGCCAAGTTCACAACGCACAAATTAACGCACTCGACGTGTTGAAATGGCCTGGCGTCGTCAGCAGTGACGACCAAGATATCGACGAGCTTCAAAAAGAACTGTTCGACGCCGTAAAACCCGCGCTCAACGAATTTATCGAAAACCGAGCCAGTGAAGGCGAAGCCATTAACACCATGCTTCAGCAACGCTTAGACGGCATCATCGAACACGTCGCCTTTGTACGCGAACGCCTGCCAGAAGTCGTTAAATGGCAACGTGAGCGCTTACTAACCCGCTTTGAAGAAGCCAAAGTCGAACTCGAACCACAACGCCTCGAAGCCGAAATGGTCATGCTGGCGCAAAAAGTCGACGTCGCCGAAGAACTCGACCGCCTCGACGCCCATGTCGCCGAAGCCCGCAAGATCCTGAAAAAGGGCGGCGCCTGCGGCCGACGCCTTGACTTTATGATGCAAGAGTTCAACCGCGAAGCGAACACCCTCGCCTCGAAATCCATCAACGCCGAAATCACCGCCGCCGCAGTCGAGCTAAAAGTGTTGATCGAGCAGATGCGTGAGCAAATTCAGAACATCGAGTAGGTCGCGCCTTTGGCGCGACTGTTTTGAGGTAACAAGCCAACTGTTCTCATTAATTAAGGCTCCAGAGGGGCCTTTTTCATCTCTGTGCTTATAGTTTTCAAGCCTGATTTATGATCGAAGACTTAGTAAGAGCTACTTGTTAGTCGCTTTTTAATGAGTACATTAGGTGAAAATTGAGATGTTTAATCTATAAAGAATCGTCAGTGTTAATCATTTAATGTATTTTTTGATTAGAACATCTAAGTATCATTACTTAACAAAATCGGATCGAGGTACCACAGAATGCCAATTTTTCGCCTCCAAAATGATCAATTAATTGCGCTAGATACAACCCGGTTTGATCAGCACGCCATATATGAGCGAAATCATCTACAGCAAGTACTGAAAAAGCATATAGATGTGTTGCATCCCGACATCTTGATAGTTGCAGAGGAGTTTGGTGATTGGGATGAAAGCCGCCGACGCATAGATTTATTGGCAATAGACAAAGAAGCTCGTTTAGTGGTCATTGAGTTGAAACGTACTGAAGATGGTGGGCATATGGAGCTTCAGGCGATTCGGTATGCAGCCATGGTTTCAACCCTTACGTTCGAGCGTTTGGTAGGCATATTTAGTGATTACATTGAAGCGAACGGTTTGGAGATCGAAGCGAGAGAAAAGTTGCTTGATTTCTTGCAATGGAGTGAGCCAGACGAGGATAGTTTTGCTCAAGATGTCAGGGTCATACTCGCATCTGCTGACTTTTCAAAAGAACTCACAACATCTGTACTGTGGCTGAATGATAATGGCTTGGATATTACCTGCATTCGCATGAAGCCTTATGTTTACGGCAATGAGCTGCTGATTGACATCCAAAGTGTTATTCCTGTGCCTGAAGCCAGTGATTATCAAATTAAAATAAAAGAGAAGCGCCAACGCGAACGAACGGCGCGCACAACCACTAATGACAGAACTCGTTTTGATTTGAGCGTTGATGGAATGGTATTTCCGGAATTGAGTAAGCGTTGGTTGGTCTATCGCGTTGTAAAGGCTTGTATCGATCAAGGTGTGAAGCCTAGCCAGATAAATGAGGTGATCAGTAATTTGCCCAATCACGCAAGGAACGCGTTCCAAGTTTTTAGTGGTGTATTGAATGACGACGACGTGAAGGCTAAGTTCAATGAATTGGACACAGGTGGGCAAATACATCGTAGTCGTCGATTTTTCTCGCAGCCGGGTGAATTTTTTCATGAAAACGAGAAAACATATGTACTTACGAACCAATGGGGCACAGGCGCACTCGAAACCGTTGATACGTTAATCAGTGCCTTTTGTGATGCGCGTATTAGTTACAGCAAAAGTTTGAGCTAGTAGCTATGATTTTAGCTGGCATCGATCTCGCTTGGACGGCTAAGCATCCGACAGGTATCGCATACGGTGAATTGAAGGGTGACGTCTTAACGGTCACGGATATGAGTCATGGAGTACTGTTTCCTGACTCAATTTGTGAAGAAATCGAACGCAGACGTGTCGAGGGGGTGGCGATCGATGCGCCGACGATAATCAATAATCAAACAGGAATGCGAGAATGTGAAAAAGCTATCGGTCGAGCTTTTGGTCAGAAGAAAGCATCCTGCATGCCCAGTAATCTGGAAAAGTACCCAAACCACCCTGCTGTAGAGCTCTCTCAGAAGTTAGAAACCCAAAGATTTCAGCACCTTACTACAGATAAAAAATTTCAGGTGGAATGTTATCCTCATCCGGCAATCATCAACTTGTTTGGGTTACCTGAAAGGCTGAAGTACAAGAAGAAAAAAGGGATGAAGGTTGCTGATCAAGTCCACGGGCAACGTCGACTCGGGTGGCTGCTTCGAAGTCTGGAGAACTCACCTGTGCTCTGTTTGAAAATAGCTAATTATGTACAGGTAGAGCATTTTAAATTCGACCGGGAGCACAATCTCGTTGGCTCGGAAGTAAAGGCTCACGAAGATAAGCTCGATGCGATTGTTTGCTTGTACGTCGCAGCGTTGCATAAGATCGGCCACACGACTACTTTCGGTTCACCAGGTGATGGTTACATTGTCGTGCCCAAGCAGCAGGAGTACATATCCACTAGAAATTTAGCAGAAAGCGATGAATGGGAAATGGCACCATGGGCGGTCGAAACGGCGCATAAATATTATTTAGCTGCGATACAAACTTATCCTATTTGCGGGAATGTGAGTATGACGAATGCAGCGTTAGCCGCCGAGATTATCCTTAAAAGCTACCTACTCAGGCCTTCAAAGAACCTAGGCGCCCTGAATCAACGATACAGTCGACCCAAAGTGTCGGGTGATTCGCACAATCTTTCCAATCTCTTGGATATGCTACCCGCAGAAATACAAGGTAAATTGGTGTCATCTTTCGAGCGTGAAATGCTCTACAAATACCGTAATTACTTTAAAGATGGTCGATACGTTTATGAGACAAACGCACCGTCTGGTTATAGTCAGACACTTCATTTAATTGCACAGAATATGATTCGTAGAACAGTAAAAATATATCTTGAGCTCGGGAGTGAAGATCCTTGGATCGTCAATTTTAACTAGTTCTTGCATGGATTGATGTTAGGTTGGCTCATTGTTGTCTGAGCACTCTGCACCATGCTAATTGCATTTGGAATCGTGAATTGCCCCTCATGGTGCGGCTTGCACGACCGCCTGTCTTGGATTGGGAGCACAATGGAACGAGGCGCATGGAGATGAAGCCTTTCTGATTGTGGCCAACTTTATGGACTTGGTGGCTATTCTGGACGCCCAACTACACATTGACGGTAAAATTGTAGGTCTTGAGCCAGCGGACCTGCTTACTGGTCAAGAAACTAACTCAGGCGTTCGAACTTCGACAAAAGGGTTTCGTACAACACTTGAAAACATTGAAGCAATCACCAACGCCAAGCGCGTATGGTTACGCATCGAAACGCCAACAGGAACGCGAGAAGACCGCATTATTGATGCTATCCGGCGATAGTAAGGCCTATCATGCTATGAAGCGTTTTATAAGCGCTGTGAAAAGTGTTGATTGAGGAGCCCCACCTCTACCACAAACACTGGTTCTGATAAGAAAGCACTCTTCCGTTGGGGAGGGGGCATTTTTAGTAACTAGATACCCTCCCCATCTTTTTGGGTAGTAAAAACTAAGGTTCGAAGAGGTTGGGTTAGGTGGGAGAGCAGTACTATCAAGCTAGTTTTCATATTTCTGTAGGATAAGCATACTCTCATTTTAGGCTAAATTGACATACATGCTTAAGCCAAACTCAAGGGAGGTACGGCTTGTAATTTAGTGTCGATACATGTATTTTTGTACAGTGCTTTTAGGGATTGAATTTAATGTATAAAAAATTAAAAGTTTTAGACCTGTTTTGCGGAGCTGGCGGACTATCGCTTGGGTTTTCGATGGCTGGCTTTGATGTGGTGGCGGGAATTGATAACGATAAAGAAGCCCTTGAAACTTATGGTAAAAATTTCCCAAAAGCTAAGGCGATTTATGAAGATCTGTCTTGTTTGTCTGATTCGACGATAGCATCTATTGATAAAGTTGACGTAATGCTTGGAGGCCCGCCCTGTCAAGGTTTCTCTATTGCAGGAAAAAGGGACGAAAAGGATCCGAGGAATCAGTTAACACAGTCATATTTAAAACTGGTTGCTTTAGTTAACCCAAAAGCTGTCGTAATCGAGAACGTACCGAACATATTGAGTATGGGAAATGGCGCATTCGCGAGCAGAATTGTAGATGGGCTCTCGCGTCTAGGGTATTTAGTCTCTGTAGAAAAATTGAATGCGGCTGATTTTGGCGTGCCTCAGAATAGACGGCGAGTTTTTTTTATTGCGTTTAAAAATCATGATATTAAACTTTTGGACTTTGAGCTATCCAAAGTCAGCCGACCAGTTACGACAAAGGAAGCCATTGACGATTTACCTCTACTAGATGATGAACTGGGCTCTCCAATTATGACTTACTCGGTAGAGGCTACATCTGAGTTTCAGAAGAAAATGAGGAGTGGTAGCCAAGTACTTACAAATCATGAAGCTGTAGCTCATAAACAGAGAACGAAAGAGATTATTGCCTTAGTTCCTGATGGAGGTAACTATAAAGACTTGCCAATTGAGTTACAGGGAACACGCAAGGTAAATATTGCTTGGACAAGAATGAATAGCGAAAGGCCATGTTTTACAATTGATGCAGGACACAATCATCATTTCCATTATAAAGCCAACAGAGTGCCTACAGTTCGAGAATGCGCAAGAATTCAAAGTTTTCCTGATACGTTTAGTTTTGAAGGAAAAAGAACTAGCCAATATCGCCAGGTGGGAAATGCGGTTCCTCCTATGCTAGCAAAAGTAATTGCATGTAAAATTAAGGGAATTATAGAGGTTAAAAATGGCGTATGATCATACTAAACAATATCGTGCCGTTATTGTAAGGGGTAAGGGAATATCTGATTTAGATAATTTTTTACCTACTTACGCAAATATACTTAACGAAATTTGCCCTATACCTCAGGCTGAATTTAAAGAAGCTTTCAACGAGAGAATTTTTAGACTGTTAGATACCGGTGTTGAAAAAACATTAGATAACCACCGTACAGAGATAGCAGGAAAGCTTTTTGGAATGTATTACACGGATGAAAGCGATAATGTTTGTATATCTCATAGAGCTTCTAAGTTACTTGAAGATTCGGATCAGCCCGCATTTTTCAAGGATTTATGTGCAAAATATCAATTCCCAAGTGGAATGAATAAAATCGAACAGACAGTAAAGCCTCAACTTGCTCTAGGAGTCTCATGCAGGCAATTTGCATATGTCATTGCTGTGCTGCAGTGCCTTGAAGAAAAAGATATTTTTATCACGAAAAAGCAAGTTGGCTACTACATATTGAACTCACTTGATGTTTTTACCAGAACAGCATCCCCCAGAGAAGTTTCTGAACAGATTATTGACGATATTAATCAAAGCATTGAGAGAGAAATTTACGTGCCTGATAAAGCAACTTCTTATACTTATCAGCATGTTAACGAGCAGCTAAATCTACTCGTTTTGGCAAATGCTATCCGATTCGTCGGTAATTCGGTACGCTTAAACAAGCGAGAGAAGCCTTATCTAGATGCTCTGGCGGCGGCCTGGAGTAAAGAGCCTTTGTTTGACTTTAAGCAGTACGATCTCGATTCGATTGAAGGACGAAAAGCCGCCGAATTCGCGTGGAATAAATATTTTTCCTCGATGTCAGATATCGATGACTCATTACTCTTCACCGATGTTCAAGCCTTAGAGGACGATGAGCATGAACAGGGCGTTTTTTATGCTAAGTTTACTAAGGGGCGGCAGGGTGAGAATATGGTTGCCTTAGGTGATGAAGGAGAACACTATGTTTACGAATATGAAAGAAGTAAGGTAAACGACATCAACCCTAGGCTGGCTAATCGAGTAAAAAAACTTGGCCGAATAAAAGGAATAGGATACGACATTCAGTCAGTTTTAGGCGAGCGAGAGCGTCAAGACTGGGCAAAATATATCGAGGTAAAGGCTACTAAAAGAGTTACGGCACCTGCCAGAAATTTCAATGACTCAATAAACCTCACGAGAAATGAGTGGATAGCGGCACAGCAATTTTCAGATTGTTATTTTATTTATCGTGTTTATTTCACCGAGCATGGAGTGAAGTTATTCATAATCCCAAACCCTTACCAGCAAAATGAGAACGACACCTTAACTTGTATCGCGACAAATTACAGACTGGATTTTACCGAAAATAGTGGGAGCTTTATATGACCATGAATTATAGTCCAACCATAGTTTCATTATTTTGCGGATGTGGTGGTGCTGACTTAGGGGCGCTGGGGGGATTTGAATATCTTGGAAGTGCATACCCAGCAACCGGTGCAAAGGTAATTCATGCGTCAGATATAGATGCTAAAGCAATTCATACATATAACAAAAATTTTGAACATAAAGCTATTGTCGAGGATGTCCGCAATTTGTCATTAAGAGGACTATCTGCGGATGTTGTTATTGGCGGATTTCCTTGTCAGCCATTCTCTACGGTTAATCCTACTAAGCAGCCAGAAAAGAAAGAGTCGCAGTTATTTTGGGAGATGGCGCGAATAATCGATGAGGTTAAACCAAAGGCGTTTATAGCCGAAAATGTCAAAGGGTTTTATCGGCTAAGGCAAGGGTATTACTTTAACTTAGCCTGCGAAAAGTTTCGGTCGCAAGGATACAAGATTTCGCACAAATTAATTAATTCCTCAGATTTTGGAGTTCCACAGAAGCGCGAACGAATATTCATAATAGGTGTAAGAGAAGACTTAAATCATACATTTGAATTTCCTGATGAAACTCATGGGTCAGGAGATGGACTCATACCAAAGTCAATTCTGAGCGATGTAATTGATTCGTTATGGCCACAGGATCCGAAGTATTTTTTTTCGAAACGAGCTGTCGATGGTGTAAAGCGAGCCAAGCCGAATATGAAAAGGGCTCTAGCACAGGACTTGAATTCTCAATGCTTAACGATAACAAGTCATTTAGCTAAAGTTAGCCTCAACTCACGAGATCCCGTTCTTCTAGTTGACCAAGAGAAGGAATTGTATCGACGTTTTTCTCCAAGAGAAGCGGCAAGAATTCAGTCTTTCCCAGATGAGTTTCAGCTCACAGGAAGTCAGGGTGACGCATACAGACAAATTGGAAATGCTATACCGCCCATAGTTATGTGGCATTTGGCCACGGCGTTATTTAACCAGCTTAACAATCCTAGCGATAGGACCTTAAATTACCCCAAAGAGTTTCAGTTTGAACAACAAACGTTATTCGAAAAGTCAGTTAAAGACGATAGATTGGTTAGTCTTTAGAATATAGAGTTTGTATGCATTAAGGATCCAAAAATGGATCCTTAATGCAAAGAACGCCATCCGTAAAATCAGCAAACATTTGTTTTATAAGTAAATAATATCTACATCATCCATTCAGATCCAAAACATCGGGTAGGTAGCGCCTTTGGCGCGACTTAGCTACTTCCAACCACGACAAACCAGTCGACGCCGGCGATACGGCTGGATTGTAGGCAAGGCTCTCCTTTCATCCAATAGTGTCCGATGAATAATGGTTTTTGGTTGTCGTAACCAGACATTGATGAATCCAACTAAGTCCGTATAGTTAAACGTAACTCAAATGTGCTTATCGATCAGCAACTCATGACTAACTACAACAAAAAAATCATTATCACGGCCGCGAAATCTTCTTTTAGCAAACTATGTGAGTTGAACGACATTGCGGCACGCTTTTTCATAAACCATCTCAAGGCCTTTAAACCATGCCCCCAAAACACAAACAAACCGAACGTGACATTATTCGTGCGCTGACCGAGGTCTGCGAGGATGCCAAAGTTGAGCATGAGGGTTTCGTATGGCTCACACACGAGGTGAACTATCAGCGCTTTCCACAGAGCTTAGTGGTGACCTTGGTGTTTGATGAGTATGTCAGTGAGCCGGCGATGTTGTCGGCTTTGGCCGCGTTAGTGCCCGAGGTGCAGCGTGCGTTGAAGCCGATCGTGGGTGGTGAGTTGCCTGCACGTCAGATAGAGGCGCGCTACGAACACACAATGCATTAAAAGCGACTATACTCATCCCGGTTGGTGCCGCCTCCAGCGCAGTTGCGTTGACACCCTTCACTGTAAAGGTTATTAAGTTGTACAAACTTAAAGGAGAAAAACGATGTTCGAATATAAAAAAATCGCCTTAGCGGTGTCGGTGGTATTGATGACCACTGCGTGTTCTGACAACGCAAATACCAGCGCTCAGTCGGCTTCGGCTGAGCAGAAAACAGCGTCGGCTGAATCGACTCAACAAGAAACACAACAAACCGAGTCTGAAAAGGCGAATCAGCTGTTTGAAGATATCTTTATGGCGAATGTCATGCGCAGCCCAATGTATCAGTCTTACTTGGGTATTAAAGATGACCAAGATAAGTGGGACGACATCTCAGAGGAGCAGGCGCAAGAGGACTTGGCGCTCAACAAAAAGCATTTAGAACAAGTCAAAGCGATTGATGAGTCGAAGCTCGATGAACAGACTAAAATCAGCTGGATGCTCATGAAGCAGCAGCTTGAAAATGATATTGCTGATTTTAAATGGCGCCATCATAACTATCCGGTTAACCAGATGTTTGGTTTGCACTCGAGCGTAGCTTCGTTGCTGATCAACCAGCATGGTATTAGCTCAGTGGACGACGCTGAGGATTACATCGCGCGGCTAAATGGTCTGCCGGCGCTGTTTGAACAGTTGGCTGAGAACCTCCAATTACGTGCAGACAAAGGCATCATTGCGCCTAAGTTTGTGTACCCTTATGTGATCAGCGACAGCAAAAATATCATTACAGGTGCGCCGTTTGATGACGGTGAGGCGAGTGCGCTTTGGGCTGACTTTAATAAGAAGGTTGAAGGCTTAGAGATTTCGGATGAAGAACGCGACCAGTTAATTGCTTCGGCGAAAACAGCGTTTTTAGAATCGGTAAAACCGGCTTACGAAAACCTCATTGTTAAGCTCAAGGATATTGAAGCGCAAGCGACCACGAAGGCGGGCGCATGGAAGTTTCCTGATGGTGAGGCGTTCTTTAATAACGCGCTACAGCGTACTACCACGACCGATCTCACTGCTGACGAAATTCATGAGATTGGTTTGAGCGAAGTTGAGCGTATTCATGACGAGATGCGCGGTATTATGGAAGAGGTCGGCTTTGACGGTACCTTGCAAGAGTTTTTCGTTTACATGCGGAACAATGACGACTTCATCTACCCCGATACGGAAGAAGGTCGTCAACGTTACTTAAGCGAAGCGAAAGCCATTATCGATGATATGCGCGGTCGCTTAGATGAGCTCTTTATTACTAAGCCAAAAGCCGATCTCATTGTTAAAGCGGTTGAACCTTTCCGCGAGAAATCGGCGGGTAAAGCGTTTTATCAGCAGCCTTCGATGGACGGCTCGCGTCCGGGTACTTACTACGCGAACTTGTACGACATGGGCTCAATGCCAACGTACCAAATGGAGGCTTTGGCGTATCACGAGGGCATCCCAGGACACCACATGCAAATCGCGATTCAGCAAGAGCTTCAGGGGATTCCTAAGTTCCGTCGTTTTGGTCGCTATACCTCGTACAGCGAGGGCTGGGGCTTATACACTGAGAAACTACCGAAGGAAATCGGCCTGTATAAAGACCCATACTCTGACTTTGGTCGTTTAGCGATGGAGTTATGGCGTGCAGTGCGTTTGGTCGTAGATACAGGTATTCATGCGAAGCAATGGACGCGTGAAGAGGGTATCGATTTTTACGTAAATAACACGCCAAACGCGAAAGCGGATGCGGTGAAGATGGTCGAGCGTCATATTGTGATGCCAGGTCAGGCGACAGCGTACAAAATTGGTATGAACAAAATCTTAGAGCTGCGTGAAAAAGCGAAGGCTGAACTGGGTGACAAGTTCGATATTCGCGAGTTTCACGATCGCGTACTTGGCAATGGTCCGGTGCCATTGAACGTGCTTGAGCAGTTCATCAATGATTATATTGAAGAGAAGAAAAACGCTTAATTAAGCTCAATCAGCAGCGTTGCTGGCTATACAGCAACGCTGTTTCCTCCCCGCCGTTTGGCGTTATACATGGCTTGATCGGCGTGATGTAGCAGTTGCTCAATGCTGTGACCGTGCTCGGGCCACATGGCAACACCAATGCTGGCAGTAATGGCTAACGACCCATGTTTCATGATGTGGGGTGGCTTTAACGCAGCCTGGATCTTATTCACCACCTTATCAATCGCACTATCGAGTCGCCGGGTATGTGAAGCATCCACCAACACCACAAACTCGTCTCCACCTAAGCGTGCTGCGGTATCGGTATTACGGATCGCGGATTGAATCCGAGTGGCGACTGCTTTTAATAATTCATCGCCCGTGGCGTGACCGTAATGGTCGTTAACCTCTTTGAACTTATCGAGATCGAGATAGAGTATCGCGAGCCCACCGGCATCGCGCTCTGCCCGCGCTTGTGCGGTACGCACGCGATCATAAAACAACGCCCGGTTAGGGAGTTGAGTCAGGGAGTCGGTGAGTGCCATGTGCTCTAACCGTTCGATCAGTGCTTCGCGTTCTTGTTCCAACGCTCGCTGTGCAGTGATATCGCGTGCCACACCAATACGCATTTGGTCTTTTTCGGACCAGCGTGCTGTCCAGTGCAAATGAATTACAGAGCCATCTTTGTGTATGTAGCGATTTTCAAAATGTAGCACGTCCCGTCCATTATTGACCTGCTCGGCACGCAACAGCGTCTCGGCATGATGATCCGGGTGCATAAAGTCAAACATTGAACGGCCAATCATTTCTTCGGGTTCATAACCAAATACGCGTTGGGCACCTGGGCTGAGGTAACTAAAGCGGTGTTCTGGATCCACAACACAAATGGCATCAAGGAGCAGATCCATATATTCGGCAAGGGCTGCAAATGCAGGTTTATTCATAAGCCGCCTTAGATTTTGTTAGTATGATTGTTCTAAAACCTTATGTTTGCTTAGATTAGCCCGTCTGTCTATGCTTTCCATCTTTTATTAGTGAGTGATGAACGGATATGAATATTTGGGTGGACGCCGATGCGTGTCCTACGGCCATAAAAGAGATTTTGTATCGCGCCGCTGAGCGCAAGCAGGTGCCGCTTATTTTGGTTGCTAACCAAACGTTGCGCGTGCCGCCTTCTAAGTTCATTCGCTCAGTGCGCGTGGAGTCGGGGTTTGATGTGGCGGATAACGAAATTGCTGAACGCTGCGAGGCCGGCGATTTAGTGATCACCGCAGACATCCCGTTGGCGGCGGATGTGATCAAAAAAGGTGGGCAAGCGCTGAGCCCAAGAGGCGAGCTGTACACCAAAGAAAATATCGGTGGGCGCCTTAATATGCGTGATTTTATGGATACCATGCGTAGCAGTGGCGAGCATACCGGAGGTCCTCCTCCTTTGCATGCTCGCGATAAAATGGCATTTGCCAATCAACTCGACCGAATATTGACGCAGCTCACTCGATAATTGAGTTTCGCTGGTATTAAAGTGCATTTTAAATGTATGATTAATTCGTAAGGCATAATGAGCCCATACGGAGTTATTCATGCAAGTGACACAAATGGAACAGGAAATGCGCCTGACGCCGCTACTGCGCCAGGCATTTCGACCTTTCTTTTTATTCGGTGCTAGCTTTAGCATTAT
>MDTG01004911.1_pt1 | contig 12710 bp, 14 predicted proteins | sample 811421 | NCBI WGS metagenome assembly MDTG01 (sample SAMN05326645, study PRJNA326480) | marine metagenome | isolation source: seawater | place: Pacific Ocean: South East | collected 2011 | reverse complement strand
TTTGTAGAGGTTTTAAAAATGCATCTCGGCTTACCGTAAATTTCATTGATGAGTCCCCTGTTGAGAGTGCCGTTCCAATTAAGAGGATAGCGTCCTAATCAGATTGCGATAGTCTTCTTTAATGTCGTGTTGTTCTTCTTTTAATTCCTGAATTTTACGGCACGCATGCAATACCGTCGTGTGGTCGCGACCACCAAACGCATCACCTATTTCAGGAAGACTGTGGTTCGTTAGCTCTTTTGCCAACGCCATTGCCAATTGACGTGGACGAGCAACCGAACGACTTCTACGTTTAGATAATATATCAGCTAATTTAATGTTGTAATATTCAGCCACGGTTTTCTGAATATTATCAATAGTTACGAGCTTTTCCTGTGCAGCTATTAAGTCACGCAATGCTTCTCGAACAAAGTCGATGGTAATCGGTCGACCTGTTAGAGACACATTTGCAACAACTCGGTTGAGTGCGCCCTCGAGCTCACGGACGTTTGAACGTAGTCGTTTTGCGATAAAAAACGCCACTTCGTGTGGCATGTGCAAGCCACGTTCTTCGGCTTTCCTTATAAGAATAGCTACGCGCGTTTCAAGTTCAGGTGGCTCTATTGCTATCGTTAACCCCCAGCCAAAACGCGATTTGAGTCGATCTTCAACACCATCGATTTCTTTGGGATAAAGATCGCTGGTCATGATGATTTGTTGATTGCCTTCTAGCAACGCATTGAAAGTATGGAAAAACTCTTCTTGCGAGCCTTTTTTATTGGCAAAGAAATGAATATCGTCAATTAACAATGCATCTACCGAACGGTAGTACTTTTTAAATTCATTGGTCGAACTATTACGTATCGAATTAACCATGTCCTGTACGAACCGCTCTGCACGAATATAAAACACCTTCGCATCTTTTTTATGCTGCATAATGCCGTTACCCACGGCGTGCAACAAATGCGTTTTACCAAGCCCCGTGCCACCGTATACAAACAACGGGTTATAAACACCGCCCGGGTTTTCGGCGACTTGGATGGCAGCGGCTCGCGCCAATTGGTTACTTTTACCTTCTACAAAGTTATCAAACGTATATTCCGGGTGAATGTTGCTCTCGAAAGACTCAGACCGTAATGAATTATCTGAGCCACGATTTGTTTGACTTCGACGTTGGTTCGCTCTTGGCTGATTCGTACTACGCGCAGGTGCTGCACTACTTACATTACCAACTTCCAACACCACATCAGGCGCTTTGTCGTCGGTCAGTGAACTGAGGTAACTGTTGATTGTATTTAGGTACTTATCGCGCACCCAATCAAGGGAGTAAATATTCGGAGCATAAAGAGTCAGTGTGTCGCCGGTCAGCTCAGACTGCAAAGGCCTGATCCAGGTATTGAACTGCTGCAACGGCAATTCTGCTTGCAGTCGCTCAACACATTGTTGCCAAAGCGAATTATTCACACTACCTACTCCCTTTTAGTTATAATTTTAATGTCTATAAGTTTACTCTAGATTAGCTAAAATCGCTACCTATAAAAGCGCTACAGCGATAGAAAGTTGATTTTTTAAGCAAACTGTTAAAGTTGGATAACTTGTTTCTTATCCACAATGACTTACCGCCCTAACCGACTAATTGTGGATGAAATGATTCATCTTTAAACTGATTTTTTGACCTAAATACATTGACTATAGCCCAGAGGATCGAGTAAGATCCGCGCTCACAATTTTTTACCTTCACGTTTGGTGACTCAGAAGATTTTCGGCCAGCGTGGGAAAGTAACAATCTGACCGATGGAATTAATGTTATGAAAAGAACTTTTCAACCAAGCGTATTAAAACGCAAGCGCACCCACGGTTTCCGTGCTCGTATGGCAACCAAAAATGGCCGTAAGGTTATTGCACGTCGTCGTGCACGTGGTCGTAAAGTATTAAGCGCATAAGATAGATAGTGTCCATTCAGTGACGCACTATCATTATGGACGGGAGTTAAGGCTCTTAACTCCCTCGCACTTCCAGACGGTTTTCGATAATCCTCCCGTTAAAGCTGTCACAGCGCATATCACCATGCTTGCCTGCCCTAACCAACTTGGGCATCCCAGAATTGGCGTTACTATCAGTAAAAAACGTGCTAAAACAGCTGTCGCTCGGAATCGATTCAAGCGTCAAGTGCGCGAAACATTCAGACTTAAGCAGCATGATATTCCAGCGTTCGATATTGTCATCATTGCTAAACACGGCATTGATACGCTCGATAATGCTCAAATGGCTGATACGTTAAATTATCTATGGCGAAAATTAGCAAAGCGTTGCAAGCAATACCAATCGGCCTGATAAAGTTTTATCAGCTGGTTATTTCGCCGTTAATCGGCCCTCGATGTCGTTTTTATCCGTCATGTTCACATTATGCCTGTGAGGCAATACAGAAACACGGTACAATACGCGGCATTGGATTGGCAGCAAAAAGGCTTAGCCGTTGTCATCCGGGTTCCGAAGGTGGTTTCGATCCTGTGCCGGAAGTTTCTTCTGATAACATCGAACCGAATCATTCACAGTCAAAGAAATAGACAAGTAATAGAGACGAAATCATTATGAATTCGCCACGCTCGATACTATTGGTTGCGTTTATTGTTGTGTCGTTCTTCTTGTTCCAGCAATGGACAATCGACACTGCCCCAGGCACGAAAGCGCCTCAGCAAACACAACAAACCGCGCAGCAAGATCAAAGTCAAAATAACTCCACTGTTCCTCAAGCGGGTTCAAATACAGCTGACAACGCTGTTCCTGAGAGTAACAGTCCCAATGCGATTACCAGTAATGGTCGCCTTATTACCGTTGTAACCGATGAACTCGAATTAAAAATCGATTTGAATGGCGGTGATATTGTTTCAGCAAAATTACTAGAGTTTGCTGCAACACTGGATTCCGAAGAACGCTTCCAATTACTAAAGCGTAATAGTAACCACATTTATATTGCTCAATCTGGACTCATTGGTCCTCAGGGCATCGATTCAAATAACGGTCGCGCTCAATATCAAGCGACTCAGGAGCGTTACCGCTTAGAAGGCGATACCCTTGAAGTGCCTTTAACCACACAAACCGAGTCGGGCCTTAACGTTACTAAAACCTTCATTATCAAGCGCGGGCACTACGATATCGGTGTCAACTATGCGATTGAAAACCAAGGCTCAGAGGCCGCTCAGTTACAGTTCTACGGGCAGTTGCAGCAAACAATGACTGCAGGTGAGAGCGGTAGCATGATCATGCCGACCTATTTTGGTGCAGCGTATTCTCAAGATGAAGATAAGTTTGAGAAGTATCCGTTTGATGACATGCGCGAGAAAAAGCTGAACGTCACAACCCAGACGGGTTGGGTCAGTATGCTTCAGCATTACTTTGTTGCCGCATGGGTGCCGACTCAAACTCAGCAGAATAAATTTTACTCGCAAGTCACTCGCTCAAATCAAGCTGTTATTGGGGTTTTATATCCATCAACAACGGTTCAACCGGGTAGCTCACAAACCATCGACTCAACCCTGTTTGTTGGTCCCAAAGACCAAGACGCGATGGCGAAAGTTGCACCTTACCTTGATTTAACAGTTGATTACGGCTTCCTGTGGTGGTTAGCGCAACCCATATTCAAGCTACTGCAATTCTTGCAAAGCTTTGTGATTAACTGGGGTCTGGCGATTATCCTCGTTACCGTTATTATCAAAGCCCTCTTGTTCCCACTGACGAAAGCACAATACGTCTCTATGGCGAAAATGCGCTTGCTTCAACCTAAGATGAAATCACTGCGTGAACGCTATGGCGATGACCGCCAGAAAATGGGTCAAGCAATGATGAAGCTGTACAAAGAGGAGAAGGTGAACCCTCTTGGCGGCTGCTTACCTATGTTATTGCAGTTACCGATTTTCTTATCGCTTTACTGGGTGCTGCTAGAAAGTGTGGAACTACGTCACTCGTCGTTCATATTCTGGATTCAAGATCTATCAACTAAGGACCCATATTACATTCTGCCTATTTTAATGGGTGCCAGCATGTTCTTTATGCAGCGTCTTCAACCGACGCCGGCAACTGATCCAATGCAACAGAAGCTATTCCAGTATATGCCTGTCATATTTACGGTATTCTTCTTATGGTTCCCGTCAGGTTTGGTACTTTATTGGTTAGTCAGTAACCTGATTACCATTGCTCAAATGCTCATTATTTATAACGGGCTAGAGAAGAAAGGCATTAACGTTCGCGGTAAATAACTGCACAACGTAACTATAAAAAGCCCGGTTTCGACCGGGCTTTGCTTTTTCTAAACGACTAGTCGCGATTTTCTTGTAAACTAGTCTGTAGTTTCATTTATTTTTAGCGTTGAGGTCCGATTTATGAACCCTTCAGTACATGAACCAACGATTACCGACGATGAGTTTAGTAATGACAGTATCGTCGCACAAGCAACTCCACCCGGTCGCGGTGGCGTCGGTATTGTTCGTGTTAGCGGTCCTCAAGCGCAACAAGTAGCCGAGGCGCTGATTGGCCACTGCCCACCTCCACGAAAAGCGGAGTATGTCCCTTTTTACGACAAAGAAGGTCATTTGTTAGACGAAGGCATTGCACTATTTTTCAAAGGTCCGAACTCATTCACTGGTGAGGATGTGCTGGAGCTTCAAGGACACGGTGGGCCTGTTCTTATTGATATGATTATCAAGGCGATTCTTGAGTTGCCCGATATCCGCCCTGCGCGGCCTGGCGAGTTCAGCGAGCGTGCATTTTTAAATGATAAACTCGATTTAACCCAAGCCGAAGCCATAGCCGATCTCATTGATACTAATTCTGAGCAAGCTGCAAAGGCTGCATTGCAAAGTTTGAAAGGTGAGTTTTCTCACAAAATAGACGTCCTGGTCGACGCTGTTATTCACTTACGCATGTACGTTGAAGCAGCTATCGATTTTCCAGATGAAGAAATCGACTTTCTCTCTGATGGCAAGGTCGCCAATGATTTGGCTGAAATCGTTGATCAGCTGTTCCATATAGAACAACAAGCCAAGCAAGGCACTTTAATGCGTGAAGGGATGCGTATTGTGATTGCGGGACGTCCAAATGCCGGTAAATCAAGCTTATTGAACGCTTTAGCCGGTCGCGAATCCGCAATTGTCACTGAAATTGCAGGCACAACTCGCGACGTACTTCGCGAGCATATTCAAATTGACGGTATGCCACTTCATATTATTGATACCGCGGGTTTACGAGATTCACCCGACCAAGTCGAACGTATTGGTATTGAACGCGCATGGGATGAGATTCGCCAAGCCGACCGCGTGCTGTTTATGGTTGATAGTCAGGAGACCAGCGCGATTCATCCAGACGATATTTGGCCAGAGTTCTTTGCACAACTCCCAGACGACATGCCCTTTACTGTCATACGCAATAAAATCGATCTGACACAGGAAAGCACGGGGTTAACCGAACATAATGGTATCCCAGTGATTCAATTGTCGGCTAAGACAGGACATGGTATTGAACAACTGCGTGAACACCTAAAACATTGTGTGGGTTATAGCGCCACCTCGGAAGGAAGCTTTATGGCGCGTCGCCGTCATCTTGATGCGTTAGAAAAAGCCAAATCTCATTTGCTACTCGGACAAGAGCACCTGGAACTTAACCTTGCCGGAGAGCTACTCGCTGAAGAGCTTCGTTTGACCCAACAACATTTAAACGAGATCACGGGCGAATTTACCTCAGATGATCTGTTGGGCCAGATCTTTGGTTCATTCTGTATCGGTAAATAACGCCCATGCAGCTTCTAAGGCAGCCGCTCGCTAAACTCGGTTTTGATTATATTCGTTTCCGTTTTGGGTTGCGGACTGCGTTAGCTGCCTGCTTATCACTTATCATAGCCTGGGCGTTGGGATTGGAACACCCACAATGGTCTGCTATGACCGTTTGGGCTGTTTCGCAACCCACCCGCGGTCTGCTATTAGAAAAAGGCGCATATCGCGCGCTAGGCACCTTAATCGGAACATTGTTTGGAATGATTTTGGTGGTGACAGCGGATCATCAAATACTGCCTGTCGCGATAGGTCTCACGTTTTGGGTCGCTCTCTGTGTTTATCTTGGTAACTTGATCCACGGGTTAGTATCTTACGGCACTATTTTGGCGGGCTATTCCGCTTCTATGGTCGCCTTGCTCAGTCGCAGCCCTGATGCGCTCTTGCCTTTGGGCATCGATAGACTATTAACCGTGTTTGTTGGTGTCATGATGGCACTTGTAGTTGGTTGGTTATTTACGTACAAACGAGCCGAGCAAAGTCTCATAAACCAAATGCGTCGCGAGACCATTATTTCTTTAGAAAATGTAGCACAATCAATCAGTAAGCAAGACAAAACATCGCTAAATTTTGATGACCGACTATCAAAACTGGCACAGATTGAAGCGCAATTGCTCGAACATGGGACAGGTTCTCCTGCTGCGCACGAGTCAGCAAGGTTGGTCAGAAAGGTGATTAATAGTCAACTCGAGTGGCTATCTCAGGTTTACTTCTCCCCAATTAAAGAGAATGAAAACGTAAGTAAACACTTACTCACGGCAGCTGATCTACTCCGACAAAACGCTAAACGGTTAGATATTCTCACCGCATTAAAGCAGGCCACTCTGGATATAAAACAACCTCAATTACGCGTTGCGTTTGATGAATTTATCGAAGCCTGTGATGAACGCCTGTCATTTCGTGACTCCGGTCGCGCGGCCTCATCAACCCGTCGCTCATTATCTTTGCTACATCGTGATTGGACAGGCGCACGCGAGGCCAGTATTCGAACCATGGTCATCATGGGTTTAATTAGTGCTCTCTGGTGGTATACGGAGTGGTTTCAAATCGCATTTTTGCTGCTGGGCGCAAGTATCATGCTAACGCTGTTTTCTACCACCGATAATCCAGCTAAGACAATGAAAACGGTATTCATTGGCCAATGTGCTGGAGCAATACTCTCGATAGTCATTCATGCCGCAATATGGCCTTATCTCGAAAGTACAGGCGCCATGGTAATGTCACTTCTTCCTGTTATGTTTATCGCCGCATTTCCTTTATCACATCACCGCACGATTAACGGTAGTATGGACTTTATTCTGGTCTTTTTATTGTTGATGCAGCCTGTAATACCTTACAACTTTGATGCATTTAATTCGGTGAGTATCGCGCTTGCCGTGGTACTAGCCCCTATTACAGCCATGCTCGGATACAAACTGCTCTATCCAACGAATCTTGCTCGGCGTGAACATGCATTGAATATAGCGATCGCTCAGGAACTTGAAGCCTTTACCCAAACATCCGTATCCCCTTCGCGACGTCGTCGCTATCGGGCACGATTTTATCATCGATTATTTAAACTCATACAAATTGCTGACAAAACTCACACCTCGTATAAAAGCGTGATAAATTGGTTATCCCGTTATCAACAAGTCATGGTGTCTCATGAGCGATCAATGGATAAAGATTTACCGCGCCAGTAGCCCTATAGAAGCCGAATTACTCGGCGGATTGTTGCGTGCTGAGGGGATTCAGGTTCACGTTCCCAATAATCCCAGTGCCGGCGGTGTTGGTGAGTTACCGGCTGATGCCATCGAAACTGCAATTTACGTCATGCCAGACGCTTCCGATGCGGCTAAACAGATCCTCAACCTCTACGAACAAAATAGCGCTAATAATGCAGAGTGGTATTGTTCTGGTTGTGGTGAGCTCAACCCCGGGTCATTTGAAGAATGTTGGCAGTGCCAAAAAGAACGACCCATCAAAGACTAATCAACTTTCGTTTTTGTGATCGTGAGAGCTGCTTCAATTGAGCTTCGAGCTGACACGCATGGCGCTTAGAAAATGGGCCCTGACTCCAAGTCAGCGAGACAGGTCGACGACTTTGTGTATAGCGAGCCCCACCACTTAACTCGCCGTTATGCTGACGAATGCGTCGCTCGAGACATGTAGTGACTCCCGTATAGAGTGATCGATCACCACATTCAACCATGTATACATACCAACAAGCTTCAGGCTCTGGCTTGAAATTTAATGTCTTATTCCCAATTTCTAGTAATTCACACATTGTTGTCTTAGGAGCATTCCATGAGTCGTCATTTTGACCAAGCTAAAGGGCTATCAGAACATCACGATCCCGCAACCCATAAATTTGTATTCAATCAGACGATGTTTCGGATTAAAGACCCCGAGCGCACTTTAAAGTTTTATTCAGAAGTACTCGGTATGACGCTTATCAAGCGATTAGACTTTCCTGAGATGAAGTTCACACTTTATTTCATGGCTTCGATCTCACCCGAGGAGCGCAGTCATTGGTCGACTGATCATGATGAACGCATCGTCCAAACATTCGGCCGTCCAGCAATGCTGGAACTCACGCATAACTGGGGGGACGAGAATGATGATGACGTGTCCTACCATAACGGTAACCAAGAGCCCAAAGGCTTTGGTCATATCGGCTTTGCTGTACCCGATATTGACTCGGCGTGCGAGCGCTTTGAGGAACTCGGTGTTGAATTCCAGAAAAAGCCCAATGATGGCAATATGAAAGGCATCGCATTTATAAAAGACCCCGATGGTTATTGGATCGAGATCTTTACCCCGAATCGCCAACCTGATTTATTGCGCGATCATCTCTGATACCGTTTTTTCGAGCGAGGTTAATCCTCGCTCACGCCCGATTTTGAGCGCTACCTCTTTATCCTTTCCGTCGAGCCATGCTGCGCGTAAAGCAAACAAAGCACCAACACGATTACCCGACGCGCAATGAACCAGCACGTTTTTTTCTTTATGCTCGAGCAACACTTTATCTAATAGGCGCACCTTCGCAAACGTCAAACCCTCAGCGCCTGGTATCGCGATGTGATAGAACGCCATGCCATGGTGTGTGACCCATGTTGACTCAGCAGTTTGGGATTGCTCCGACACCGATAACAAGCTGACCACTATATCACCGCCTTGCTCGGCGAAACGCTCAATGTCGGCGTTAGTGGGCATTCCCATAACCCAAAGATTTTGTTCAACTTGCTTTGCGTTCTCGATGCCTTTTGCCGTGGTAAATAATGGAATACTCAATACAACAACTAAGCATAGATAAATTGCACGCACGATAGTTCACTCCTGTACAATAGCGATATCTGTTACAACTATTTAAGCATTTAACCATGACGAATACGATACATATATTGGTCGGCACCACCTCGGGTAACACGGAAGCGCTAGCCGATCACGTTCAAGAAGTTCTAGAAAGTCATGATCTTTCCACCGAGATGCATTACGAACCGACTTTCGACAGTTTACCCAAATCGGGCATTTGGCTGATCTTCCTGGCCACTCATGGTGCAGGCGACTATGCCGACTCAATGCTCGATTTTTATGATGTCATTGCGGAGGCCGATGCCCCTACGTTGCCCGATCTTAGCTATGCAGTCTGTGCCATTGGCGAATCTTGTTATGACACCTTTTGTGAAGCGGGCCGACATTGCGATGAACAGCTCAGCATTTTACATGCTACCCGACTATTTGAGCGATTAGAGATAGATATGATGCACGACGATCCAGAACAAAAAGCATCATATTGGATAAATCAATCGATCGATAAACTGCGATCATACCCACAACAGTGATCGCGGGTTTAAAAGACTTTGGACGCCGATCTGATGATCGTATCCACAGTTCTATTCACATTTTTTTTTACTTGTGATCAAAATAAGGATAAGCGCCCATAAGGGCTGTCACTGAATTGGGTATAACTGTGGGGATAAACCGAGCTGTGTATAAACACCCTAGTTATCCACGATCTATGATCGCAGTTTAAGGGATCTTTTTCACATGTTTTGATCGCCCTTTAAAGCACGTAAAACAAGGGGTTCAGCGATCTATTCACAGAAAACGCGATCCTAATAGAAACAATAATAAAGATCTAAATAAAGATCCTTTACTGATCTTTATTGATCGAGTAAAGCTTTACAGTCTGAATAAAAAATAACCGTTTCGATCACAAGCAAAACGCGTTAAAATACGCGGTTCACTGATGATGATCAGTTTTATTTTTATCTCCTTTCATCGAGGTTGTTCTGAATGTTGAAAAATAACGCCCAAACCTATGACGTCATTGTCGTCGGTGGTGGACACGCAGGTACCGAAGCAGCGCTTGCAGCAGCACGTATGGGATCGCGTACTTTATTGCTGACACACAACATTGATACTTTGGGACAAATGTCTTGTAACCCAGCGATCGGTGGTATCGGCAAAGGGCATTTGGTTAAAGAGATCGATGCGCTAGGCGGTATCATGGCAAAAGCTGCTGATAAAGCAGGCATTCAATTCAGAACATTGAACTCGTCGAAAGGCCCAGCCGTGCGTGCCACAAGAGCGCAAGCCGACCGCCAGTTATATAAACAGGCGATTCGTTATGCGTTAGAAACTCAACCCAATTTAACCTTATTCCAGCAAGGTTGTGACGATCTGATCGTAGAAAATGATCAGGTGACGGGCGTAGTAACTCAAATGGGTTTAAAATTCTATGCTCGCTCAGTTGTTTTGACCGTAGGTACTTTTCTAGGTGGCCGCATTCATATTGGTTTAGACAATTACCAAGGCGGTCGTGCAGGCGATCCACCGGCAAACGCCCTATCACAACGTTTACGCGCGTTACCGCTTCGCGTTGATCGCTTAAAAACAGGTACTCCACCTCGAATAGCAAGTCATTCAATTGACTTTTCAGTCATGCAAGAACAACCCGGTGATACACCAACTCCCGTGTTTTCATACTTGGGAAGTCGTGCCGATCACCCTCAGCAGATTCCTTGCTATATCACACATACCAATGAACAAACTCATGATGTGATTCGTTCAGGGCTTGATCGTTCACCCATGTATTCAGGTGAGATTGAAGGTGTTGGGCCGCGTTACTGTCCTTCAATTGAAGATAAAATTGTCCGTTTTGCGGACAAAGCGTCGCATCAAATATTTGTAGAGCCTGAGGGCCTCAATACATTTGAAGTGTATCCCAATGGGATCTCAACGAGTTTGCCTTTTGACGTTCAACAGCAATTGGTTCAGTCAATTCGTGGTTTTGAGAATGCTGTTATTACGCGCCCTGGCTATGCGATCGAATATGATTATTTTGATCCGCGTGATCTTAAACAATCGTTGGAAACCAAAGTGATTAATGGTTTATTCTTTGCGGGGCAAATTAACGGCACCACGGGCTACGAAGAAGCGGGCGCACAAGGTTTGATTGCAGGCTTGAATGCAGCGCGCTTAGCTCAAGACAAAGAAACATGGTCGCCTCGTCGTGATCAAGCTTATATGGGCGTACTCATTGATGATCTATCGACCTTGGGTACACAAGAGCCTTACCGTATGTTTACATCGCGTGCCGAATACCGCTTGTTACTGCGTGAAGATAACGCAGATATTCGTTTAACTGAAAAAGGTCGTGAACTTGGTCTCGTTGATGACGACCGTTGGCAAGCGTTTAACTTAAAAATGGAAGCCATCGAGCAAGAAAAGCAGCGTTTACGCAGCACTTGGGTTCACAAAGATCATCCAGAAATCGATAGTATTAATGCGTTTGTAAAAAGTCCAATAACCAAAGAGGTTAGTGGTGAGGAGCTACTACGTCGTCCTGAGGTAAACTATCAACAATTGGTAAAAACGCCTTTTTTCGAGCCAGGTTTGAGCGATTTAGCTGCCGCTGAACAGGTTGAGATTCAAACTAAATATGCAGGCTATATTTCGCGGCAGCAAGATGAGATTGCTAAGCAACAACGCCATGAAAATACGCGTTTACCTAATCAGTTTGATTATACGAGCATTAAAGGTTTATCAAACGAAGTTATAGCTAAATTAAATCAGCACCAACCAGAGACGGTAGGCAAAGCTGCTCGTATTTCAGGTATTACACCTGCAGCAATTTCAATGTTGCTTGTACACCTTAAAAAACAAGGCTTACTCAGAAAAAGCGCTTAAGGGATGAGTTTGAAAGCAAAATTAGAGAGTTTATTGGCACGCACTGATGAGTCGGTGCGTGCATCAATTTCGGATGAGCAAGTGAGCAAACTCATCAAATTGGTTGAATTGCTCGACAAATGGAACAAGGCGTATAACCTCACCTCAGTACGCGATCCAAACGAGATGCTCGCGAAACATATCGTCGATAGCTTGGTCGTCTTGCCCCACCTGAAAGGTGAACAGTTTATTGATGTGGGTACGGGCCCTGGTTTACCCGGCTTGCCATTAGCGATTTGTATGCCACACTGTGAGTTCGTGCTGTTGGATAGCTTGGGCAAACGGATACGCTTCATCAGACAAGTGTGCCACGAACTCAATATTAATAATGTGACAGCTGTGCAAAGCCGCGTTGAGGCTTATCAAACACGCTTACATGATTTTGACGGTGTGTTAAGTAGAGCCTTTGCGTCGCTTAATGATATGCTTGCATGGTGTCATCATTTACCAAAACCTTCAGGTTGCTTTTACGCGCTTAAAGGCACGTATCCTGAGCAAGAGATCACCGATCTTGATCCGCAATTTGGTATTGATGACGTGCACCGATTATCGGTACCTGGTTTGGAAGGTGAGCGACACATGGTTATTATCCGTCCTATTAACGCCCATTAATAATAAGAGGTGATGCACCCGTGGCTACAACTATTGCGATAGCTAATCAAAAAGGCGGCGTGGGCAAAACGACCACCGCAGTGA
>MDTG01268215.1_pt1 | contig 12711 bp, 19 predicted proteins | sample 811421 | NCBI WGS metagenome assembly MDTG01 (sample SAMN05326645, study PRJNA326480) | marine metagenome | isolation source: seawater | place: Pacific Ocean: South East | collected 2011 | reverse complement strand
GCTTGAAGCGAGTCAGAGACACTCACAGAGGTAGACACGGAACAGGTGTTGCATCTGTGGCCGCTGGTTCAGTAAACGAAAGATGGGACATACAAGGCATTGCCTTTGAATCCGATCTGATTATCGCCAAGGCAGGCCGTGGAGGCGTGTCCCTGGGTAACTATGTTAAATCTGTTAGATGGGCCACTACACTGGATCATGATATCAGTGCTATCAACCTGTCATCCAACTATTACTATGACAGGAAGTCCATAAGAGGTATTTCAAAGTTATCCGATGGTACATTCAAACACACTGCTCAAAGAAGATGGAAGGAAGGTAGATACTATTTAAACAGTAACCCTGCCTCTCTTTTCAATGAATCAAACAAGATGGAATCAGTACTGGTAGTCAGTGCTGGTAACCAAGGTTTGGCTTATTCGGCCTCACCTGCTGTCTTTGCCACGGCTGAAAATGCCGATGGTAGTTTGATGTCAGGTGGTAAGATGATCATTGCTGGTGCCTATGATGTCAACCGAAAGGATGTACATAGTTGGTCCAACAAAGCAGGTCATTTGTGTATCAAAGTCACAGCCTCAGGTTGTGGTGACAGATACAGAACTGGACAATTTTTCTTGATGGCTCCTGGGTGGACCTATGGTGCCAACGGTAAGAAAAATGGTGACCAATACAAAGTGTTGGGTGGTACTTCATATGCCGCACCACAGATTTCTGGTGCAGTGGCTATCGTTAAACAGATGTGGCCACACATGAAAGGTGAAGCAATTACCCAATTATTGTTTGAGACTGCCGACAAGGACCTTCCTAACTATGACATGGATAGGCATGGTCAGGGTCTGTTGGACTTAGACAAAGCAACCCAACCTGTGTTTGCGGATAACATTCCAAAGGTAGGTAGAGGTGATGGAACCAATGTTGTCATATCTGGCTCGCTTTCAATAGGCGGATTTGCCAATGTTGCAAGTGGACTGAGCTCAATGGTAGTGGCAGATGAGTACAACAGAGATTACTCTATTGACTTGTCTCCAATGGCAATGACTGGTGTTGATATGCAACCAATCTACACAACCAATCACCAAAAAGGTCAATCGTGGGCTTCCAAGTTCACTGGTGGACAAGAAGTACAGGATACCCAAACAGGTATCAGTATGTCATTTGGTCAAAGTTATGTGGATCCTTTACTTCCTAACCAAGAAGTAAAACAGGGCATGAGTATGTCAATCGATAGCACTGCATTCCAGACAAAAGGTGAGGACTATGTCCAACCTACCAACATATTGAAGATGACTATATCCACTGGCGTATCAAACCCTTGGATGCACTTCGATGGTATGTTTGGTACCATGGAAGGTAACACCACAACGGAGGTCGCTTATATCAAAGACTTCCAGAACGGTGCATACTTCCAGTCAGGGGTCATGAACACTTCAACAGACTTCAAGAAAGGTCTGGTAACTGATGTGTCTGACATACAGTCTTATTATGCAGTGGCTGGTTATCAAAGTGAAGGCTTTAACCTGAACATTGGTATGAAACCGAAGATCGTGGGTGGTTCTATATCACTTACACTTCCTGATCATATTGATGCTGATGGTAATTTGCAACACAAGGATTACACGGCCAATTTAAGAAATGCCACCACAGGATTTACGAGTATTGGATACTCCAAAAACTTTGGTGATCATGCATTAGGTTTTGATAGCACAGTGGACTCAAACAGAGGACACAACACTCAGCTATCATACAAGTTCAATTGGTAAGCCCTCGCTAGTTGAAGCAATCAAAGGCACTTCGGTGCCTTTTTTTGTGACCAAATCCTTTTGAAAAGATTGGTAATTTTTTGTATAGACATATATAATGTAATATCGTATTATACAATATGACGACTTTTCCGATTCATCCGTCTTTAAATATTCTGCATCGTCAACCTTACTCGTAGGAGAAAAGAGATGACGAAATACTACTCTACAAAAAAATATGGCAATGACAGAGGATACTCCTGTTGTTTTAGACAATGGAGAGCTGGCCATTCTCATTGCAAATACTTACATGGTTATTCCATGGGATTCAAACTTCAGTTTGAATGCGACACACTTGATGAAAGAAACTGGGTCATGGACTTTGGTGGACTGAAACCATTCAAGGCATGGCTGGACGAAACATTTGATCATCAAACCATTGTGGCCGCAGATGATCCAGAACTGGAAACATTTAAAAAACTGGAACAACAAGGTCTGTGTCAACTGAAGATAGTGGAAGGCGTAGGCTGTGAAATGTTTGCCAAGATGGCATTTGAAAAGATGTCTGAACTGTTGCAGGACTACACACACAACAAAACATTGAGATTGGTTTCAGCAGAAGCATTTGAACATGAATCAAATTCTGCAATATGCAGGGCTGATGACTATGTGCATGAAGTTCCAGATGGTGCATTCAAACCCATGAAGATGACAGAGATTGGAGCCAACAGTGAGTAAGAAGTTTCATGTACGAGATTCTGATGTTAAGATATATCTACAAGCAATTTTAAGGGCCATGCACAAGGATAAATTTGTGCCTGATGTTATTATAGGACTATCCAGAGGTGGCTTACAGCCGGCCGTGATGTTGTCTCATTATTTTGACATACCCATGGTACCAGTGACACTGGCACTGAGAGATCATGGCATAGAAAAGCTAGACTTTGCAGTGGATCCTAAGTTACAGTACCTGGTGGTGGATGATATCAATGACACAGGCGCCACACTGACCAAGGTATCAGATTACATGACGGAAATGATGCTAAGGCCAGGACAATGGCGTTCGGCCGTGTTGGTCAACAACCTACCTTCTCCCTTTGAACCTGACTATCACTGTTTTGAGATCAACAAGCAGGATGAAGATGTTTGGGTGGTATACCCATGGGAGGAATGGTGGCAGAACTAGAATCACACAAACTGATTGCCAACATGGCACCACAGGATTACATATCAGTGGTACTGCCCACACGACACAGGATTGAACCCTGTATCAAGTCTGTGATGACCATGGTGGAAACTGCACAGAATCCTGGCAAGGTTGAGTTCATATTGATATGGGACGATGATGACCTGGCCACTGCACAAACAACCATGGACAAACTGGCACCCAAGTTAAAGGACGCAGGTGTGAACAGATTCTCAGCACATACCATACCCAGGATGGGATATGAAAGATTGAATGAATATGTGACCTGGGGAGGCAAACAGTCTGTGGGACAATGGATCGTGTTTTGGAATGATGATGCAATCATGAAAACATTCAATTGGGACACTGAAATCCGTAAATGGGATGGCAAGTTTAGAATACTGAGAATGAAAGAACAAACTGAACATCCTTATTCCATATTTCCTGTGGTACCCAGAGATTGGTTGACTGTGTTAGGACATCTATCACACCATGCATCATCTGATGCACACATATCACAGATGGCATATATGTTGGACATCATGCAGAACATTGATGTGACCACCAGTCATGAAAGATATGACATCACTGGAGATAACAATGATGAGGTATACCAGACCAGGCCCAAGCTGGAAGGCAATCCTGACAATCCAACGGATCTGAACTCAGACGAAACAACCACCGTGAGATACACAGAATGTTCCAGGCTGTACAGATTCATGAAAGCCACTGGACAAACACAGACAGGTTGGAATGACAAATGGTTTGTGGATGTGTTACAGGGCAAGGTGGATACATGGGAAAAACTCAAACAGAACGACCCCAATGGACTGACCACACAAGGTGGCAAGGCACACACTGAAACCAAAATAAGGTTGGACAATGGACAAAATCAAAAATCAGATTAGAGACTACTGGAATGCCCAGCCCTGTAATGTGAAGAGATCACAACACCCTGTGGGCTCACAGGAATACTTCACACAACTGTCTGAGAACAGATATCGCATGGAACCACACGCCTTGGATCTGGCAGAGTTTCACAAATGGGCAGGCAAGTCAGTATTTGAAATTGGCTGTGGCACAGGCATAGACGCCCACGAGTTTGCCAAGCATGGTGCTCGATACACAGGCATTGACATATCCAAGGAATCCATTGAACTGGCACAAACAAGATTTAAAAAGTTTGGCCTGCATGGTAACTATTTTGAATTGCATGATGCGTCCAAGGATCTCACCAAGTTTGGCAAACAGGACCTGATATATTCCTATGGCGTGATACATCATTGGCCAGACATGGATCAGATACTGCGAAATGTGAAAAGCATAATGCACAAAGATTCACAGTTCCATCTGATGTTGTACTGTAAAGACTCCTGGAAGTATGCCATGATCATGAAAGGACTGGATCAGTTTGAAGCACAGGCAGGATGTCCTTATGCCAAAGCATTTACCAAAGCAGATGTAAATTACTTTTTAGGTAACCATTTTGACATTATTGACTTGCGAAAGGCACACTGTTTCATGTATAATGTAGAAGAATATAAGAAAGGAAACTATATTTTGGAACCATGGTTCGAAGCAATGCCTGAACAAATGAGAAAGGCAGTCAAGGAAAACCTGGGCTGGCACTGGTGTATAAAATGCAAAAAATAAGAATAGCAGAAATATTTTATTCCATACAAGGTGAAGGCCAATGGGCTGGAGTGCCTTCCATATTTTTAAGAACATTTGGTTGCAACTTTAAATGTGCAGGCTTTGGAGTCAAGAGAGACGAACACACAAATGAGCCCGACAAGATATTTGATTCGATCAAGGACAACCTGGATGAACACACATATGAAACACTGCCATTGGCGGCCACAGGTTGTGACTCCTATGCTTCTTGGCACAAGGATTTCAAACAGTTTAGTCCTTGGATGACACTGGATGAGATCGCAGACAAGATCATAAACTTACTGCCCAACAAAAAGTTCCAAGGCGAACATTTGATTATCACAGGTGGTGAGCCATTGTTGGCATGGCAGAGGGTGTATCCTCCATTGTTGGACAAACTACAAGCACAGGGATTGAGACACATCACTTGGGAAACAAATGGTTCACAGATGATGTGGCCAGAGCTCAGTGAGTATCTTAAAACATCTGAAATAGAAGTGACATATTCCATATCTGCAAAACTGCCTTGTTCAGGAGAAGCTTGGGAGAAAGCAATCAAGCCGGCATCTGTAGACACATACAAGTCTTCTGCGAATCATTGGTTTTTAAAGTTTGTGGTGGCTAATGAAGTGGATCTAAAAGATGCCGAAAAGGCAGTGGATGAGTTCCAAGCAGGCAAGTTTGATGGACCTATATACTTAATGCCCTTGGGTGGAGTAGATACGGTATATAATTATAATGCAAAGACAGTGGCTGAAATAGCCATGAAAAAAGGATGGCGTTACTCTCCTAGATTACAAGTTGATCTCTGGAAGAATGCTTGGGGAACATAATGGCAAAACCAAAAGAATTTTTTGACAAAGTAAAGGATATGTTCAAGGGTAACAAACCAAAGGTTACCAAGCAGGTCAGGAAACAGAACAAAACTGAAAAAGAAGTGGCCACGGAAAAGAACGAACCTTATGTGAACATCCTGGGCATGAAGCTGGATCCCAAGGATATCACCAATGGTGCCATTGAATTGGACTGGAATGACAAGTTTATATCCGAGCTGATCAGGTCGGGCTACACAGGTAAAACTGATGCTGATGTGGTTGATCAATGGTTCACACAGGTCTGCAGAAATATTGTTCAGGAAACATATGAACAAGAACAGGCAGATCCTGCCAAGCGAACACCACTAGGCGGCGGCTACTCAGAATACAAATGATACTGTTCAACGGTGGCTCTCATGCCTGTGCGTCTTACTGTGTGAATATGTTCAAGTCTGGACACGAAGACTCACAACACTGGCAAAAGATCAATGAACCACATCCTGAGAACTGGCAACATTCATATGCCAGGAAACTGGGATTACTGATACAAAATCCTGTTCATCCCATGTGTCGCACCAACAACACTGTGTCAGACATAATCAATCAATATGAAGAGTTCCTCAAATTAAAGCCGGAAAAACAAGATGTGTTATTACTCATCCATTGGCCCGAATGTACACACAAGGAGCTTAAATCCGCTACCAAATGGCGAAAAAAGCTCAAATATCGTGTTTTAGACTACACAACAACGGAATATATACGAGTGTTAGAAGAGAATGATCACAATGCAGATATTTTTACCAAGCACTACAATGCCGAAGCCCATTCATTTTATTGTAACTATTTGCTGAAGATATTCATTGACAAAAGACTTTTTTAATGCTACAATCAATATAATTACAACCATCATGTTAGGAGTAAAACATGGCTATAATAGCAATACCAGTAGTAATCTTATTTGCAATGTTTGGTGGCTTTTACAACGACACTGCTGAATTCAGAGCAGAAGTTGACAAAGACAAAGCTGAACACACATCATGCGAATGGAAATATGTTGGCAAAAAGGATCTTGATCCAACTGCCCAAGCAATTCCATTGAAACCGCCAGTGGGCAATGATTATGTTCTCTGGAAACACACTTGTGAGAAGTAATTGAAATATCTTCTCATTGACACGGCAAACACATTTTTTAGAGCAAGACACTCAGCTCATCGTCAATCCGATACTTGGGATAAGCTGGGGTTTGCTCTTCATGTGACACTCACATCCATACAAAAGGTCTGGCGTGAACAAAAAGCAGATCATGTGGTGTTCTGTTTTGAAGGCCGTTCATGGCGCAAGGACTTTTATGAGCCATACAAGAAAAATAGGTCAGTGGCTCGTGCCGCACTCACGGAAACAGAACAGGAAGAAGACAGACTGTTTTGGGAGGCATTTGATAACCTTAAGAAATTTATATTTGATAATTCCAACTGCACTGCACTGCAACACAACGAGCTGGAAGCAGATGATCTGATCGCAGGTTGGATACAGAATCACACAGATGATGATCACATCATAGTATCATCTGACACGGACTTTTATCAACTGTTGGCAAACAATGTCAAACAGTACAATGGTATCACGGATGAATTACACACACTGGAAGGCATATTCAATCGCAAAGGAGACAGGGTGATTGACAAAAAGACCAAAGAGCCCAAGGTGATACCCAATCCTGAATGGCTGTTGTTTGAGAAATGCATGAGAGGTGACACATCAGACAATGTGTTTTCTGCATATCCTGGTGTGCGAACTCGTGGCACCAGAAACAAGGTAGGATTACAGGAGGCCTTTGAGGACAGGCACAACAAAGGATATAATTGGAATAACCTGATGTTACAAAGATGGATAGACCATAATGAACAGGAACACAGAGTATTGGATGATTATCAGAGAAATAGAATACTAGTAGACTTGACAGCACAACCAGATGATGTTAAAACTAACATAACAGAAACAGTGAATGTAGGTAAAGTGCAAAAAACAAACCCACAGATAGGAACCAAGTTTCTTAAGTTCTGTGGCAAGTACCAGCTTAACAAGGTCAGCGAACAAGCATCAGGTGTAGCAGACTTTTTGAGTGCACCGTATCCACAATAGGAGGTTCCATGGGCATCAAGGCAAAAGAAGTACTCAAGAACAAATTTTGGGTATTGGTAGACAAGGAAGATAGAGTTGGCGAAATGGAGTCAACTGATCAAGGTTATAAATTACAGTTTGACAGCAAGCCAGGCATGACCTGTAAGTCCTTGGCAGAGATATCAAGACAGATACCAGAATTCAGAGTGGTCAGACTCAAGCAACAACAACCGGATGAAGAAAAGATGTGCATGGGCTATCCTGCCAAGACCAAGGTACACTCACCATTATGGGACATGGGCCTCAGAGTGCCTGTGTATCTGAATGCTAAAAATTCCAAATCATGGTATGCCGCAGGGTACTACCTGGTCAAGTTTCACAGGACCTGGAAGACCAAGTTCTGTCCCAAGATAATTGCATTACAAAGATATGAGTTCAGAGGACCTTTCAAAACACAGGAACAATTACTTGAAGTAGTGGAATGACCGTGGACGAATTTAAGAAACTGGTTGAGGTCAGGGCAGGTGAAAAGAACTTTACAATCACCATGCATCAAGCCAGACAGCTTAAAAAACACATTGATAGATTGCAACAACCCAAGGCTCAACCAATTAGTGAGCCTGTGGACTTACACGGAGGAGATTTTTGATCACCTCATTTTGCCACGGTAAATAGTTATATGGGTATATAACTTCAACTGCCCAAACAGTGGATAAAAAAATGTCAAGACCAAAACCAACAGTTCTAATAGAACACACAAACAAACAAAACTTTAAAACAGAGCAGGTACTAGCATCAGATGGTATATGGGCAGTGTTTTATCAAGGCAAGCCTATCAATTTAAAAACATCCAATCTGTTGGTAAACTATCCAGGACCTAAATATAAAAAAGTAAGTTTTTCCAATCCCGGCCATGCAATCAATCTGGCCAAGAAGCTGAACACCCAATTCAAAACAGTGGAATTCTCCGTGGTATTGCTGGATTCAGGAAAGGCCATTTACAGTGTCCAGAAAGAGTAAAATCACAAGATATGTACAATCCGAACTGATGAACATGGACGAGGACGCCATGGTCACTTGGTGGAAGAATCCCAGACAGGGTGGGGGTCTTAGATTGACCAAGAAGGGTTTCACATATCTCAAGAAGGTGTTTGGCAAACCATTCATATGGGAATTTCCTGATCGTAAATACCTGACATCAGCACTGGTGTTGGACATGGATCGCATCATGACATATCCTTACTATCTTGAAGCCAGAAACAAGAAAGACACTGGCAGGATATATGTGTATGGTGAAAAGGACCAGGTGGTATTTGCACTGGTAAATGATCTAAAATTGTTTATAGACAAGAAAAAGTCATAATTATTTGTATGGACTATTGGGGCTATCATACCATATTTGATTGTTGGGACTGTAACAGAACCAGCATCCAGGATCGCGAAGTGGTCAAGGACTTCATAGAGTCACTGGTGATCAGAATAGAAATGGTGCCCATTGGTAAACCATACATTGAACAAACAGCCACAGGACAAGATGACAAGGAAGGTTTCACTGCGATTCAAATTATTGAGACTTCAAGTATTACGGCTCATTTTATCAATTCAACTGGCAGTCTCTACCTTGATGTATTTTCTTGTAAAAAGTTTGATCAAGAAGTAGTACAGGATTTAATCAAAGAATATTTCAAGCCCAAAGCCATCAGAAAAGAATCCATGATCAGAGACGCCAACCCACACAGAAACGATTAATTCTGGTAAACTAATATCACCTAACATCATTGTGAACTGCACAGGTTATGTTATAATGTGACATAAACTGTTGAATAATTGTGCAAAATTTATCTGTACTGAAAGGAGCAACAATGCCGGCAAAAGAAAAGCACGAAGGACATTGGGCAGAAAGACATACCAAAGTATTGTCTTGGTTGGCCAGTGAACTCAATCTAACTGATGCCTTACCCATGGGGCAGTCAAACACCAAAACAGACATACTGGGCAGACACGGCCCACATGAAGTCAGGTTCTCACTGAAGTACCCTTCAGGCAAGAACTGCCAGGTTTGGTTACCCACACTGAAGTCATTGTGTGAACAGGTACCACTACTGAAACCTGTGTTCGCTACCTTGAACAAATGGTTGGGTACCAATGACACACATCTGTTTGAAGAATGGGTACGCCTGGAAAAACTGTCAGTCAATGCTGATGAAAAGCGGAGACAACGATTGGGCTCAGACAAGATATTTAATTTCAGCACAGTGCTATACTGTTTGGATCAAGCAACCCAGGATGGGTCTTTGTTGCGACCAATGTTGCGAGCCAGAGGTGATGAACAACCTGTGGATCATATCGTATGGTTGAACAAAAGCAAGCCTGGCATAGAAGTGATTGATGCAGACAAATTTCAACAGTGGATACAGGAACATGGAACATGGTGTAATTCTGCTGATCCCAGAGGTCAGCACTACAACATTTGGTGCATGGTTGAAGGTAGAAAGATCTTTCATTTACAGATGAAAGGTTCTGGATTGAACAACTATCATGCACCCATGTTTCATATACACAACAACTGGCCCAAATCAATGGTGATTGCGTCAGACCCAACTTTTAAATTATAAGGAGATAACATGGCTTGGGAACAATCAAAAACATTCATAGTACAAAGAGCATTACAGGCAAAGTTTGGTGCCAATGGCAAGTTTGGCTTGATCATTGAAACTGCCAACAGAGCCAAGGATCTCAAGAAAGGTGCAAAGTCACTCATTGAGGACACTGATGATATCAAGGGTCACAGAGAAACAATCATTGCTCTCAAGGAACTCAAAGAGGACAAATGGGGACCAGGATATCACAAAGACAAAAACGGAATGGACATAGATATTCCTAATAAGTAACTGCATGAAACTGATACTAGGACCCTGCCAGATTGAAGACGAGGACTTCATGATTCGTGTTGCTGAAGAAATACAAACACAGACGATCCTCAACTTTTTTAGTGAAGATATCTATTTCAAATCTTCCTTCGACAAAGCCAATAGATCATCCGCAAACTCAAAGCGAGGTCCAGGCATGGAGGAAGGACTGAGGATACTGCAAAAAGTCAAGGAGAAAGCAGGCATGAACATTCTGACTGACATACATGATGTCAGCCAGGTAAAACCTGTTGCTGAGGTTGTAGATGTGTTACAGATACCAGCATTCCTGTCAAGACAGACTGATCTGATACAGTCAGCATATAAAACAGGCAAGATAGTGAATGTCAAGAAAGGACAGTTCATGGCTCCCTTGGATGTGGAAAACATCATACACAAGTGCCAGGACTATCAAGGACAATCCAACTCAGACAGGGTGTGGATCACTGAAAGAGGTGTCACACACGGATACAATTCATTGGTGGTGGACTTTGCAGGCATACAACTCATGAGAAGGCGTATCAGTAATCCTGTTATATTTGATGCCACACATTCTGTGCAAAGGCCAGGTGCCAATGGACAGTCATCAGGTGGTGACAGATCTCTTGTACCAGGATTGGTCAGAGCCGCGGTGGCACAAGGTATTGATGGCATATTCCTGGAAGTACATCCTGACCCAGACAATGCACCATCCGATGGACCAAATGCATTGAACCTTAAGGACCTGGGCCGAGTATTATCAGATATCAAAGCATTGATGGAGTACGAATGGAGCCGATGAGAGAAGATAGGATGGTACAACAACAGGTCAAGAACCTATGGCAACATTTCGTGGGTGTGATCTGTTTAAACCAAACAGGCAGGATACAGGTCAAGAGAGTGCTACCAGTGTTCTTTAAAAAGTGGCCCAATGCCAAGTCTTATCTCAAGAGCAACAAACAGGATGTGATAACAGTGATCAGGAGTTTAGGATTTTACAACAAGAGAGAAAACACCATAAGAAAAATGACGGAGGACTTCCTGTCATGGAACAAGGAAGATGCAACCAAATTATATGGCATAGGCAAATATGGCTCAGACAGTTATGAATTATTTTACAAAAAGAGATTGCCTGACAATGTGGGCGATCATGAACTCAAAAGATACATCCAGGAAGAATTCAATGCTTAAGGACTTTTGGTTTTGGTACAAGCAACAAGCACCCAAGTACGGATACATATCCTCCATATGGGATTGTATCCATAATGCCAGGTATTTTAAAAGAGACGGAGAATACAGAATAAAAACCAATGGAGAAGTTAATGATTAAACAGATCAAGAGAGAGTCATTAATCAATGTGTTTGATCTCAGGCAACTGCACAAACAATATTGGAAACAGTGTGATATCAAGAACAGTGGCACGGCCGTTGTTCTGGAAGGGTTGGGCAAGGAATGGACATTTGAACAGGGTGAAGTCAAATGCTTGTTGGCCAATCTATTTCACAAGGATTACAAGGAATGCACGGACTATTGGTTGTTCACACATGGTTCCAAGATAGAACAGGCCTGTGAATGGTATCAAAAATTTAAAACAGATTATCCACAGTTCAACACACAGTTACAGTATCATGAATTTTCACAATCCATCATACCACACTGTGGCGTTGACTCCAGTGACACTGGAAACAAACAATGTAAACTTAACTATGTGGCACTGGGCAACTCAGAAGATTATACACATACACCAGACGGCAACAAGATCGTTCATGTTCCTGGTCTGGCATATCTGATCGACACTGGGGTAGCACATTCAATGGTGGCATCAGACAAGAACATATTTTTGTCCGTGTTGTTCCATCACCCGTTTGAAGAAGTGGCCACCCAATTGGAGGTAATATGAAAGAATACTATCCAGCAGACCTGAGAATTGCTATCGTGGGCGGAGGATCCGCAGGTTGGATGTGTGCCGCATACATGGCCAAGTATCTGAAAGATGTAAGGATCTCAGTGATAGAATCACCCTCGGTGGGCACCATTGATGTGGGAGAATCCACGGGCACACACTTTGCCACATTCATCAACAAGCTGGGCATAGATGTTGAGGACATGATGAGAGAAACAGGTGCCACATACAAACTGGGCACAAACTATGCAGGATGGACAGGCAAGGATTCAGAAGATTATTTTCATTTCAAGTTTAATCAATCCAATGCAAACTTCAGCAAAAAAATAGACAAGGCTAGAAAATACAAGGCCAAATCCATATTTGACAGACTGCAACTCAAACACAATCATAATATCAGAGATT
>MDTG01129754.1_pt1 | contig 12711 bp, 9 predicted proteins | sample 811421 | NCBI WGS metagenome assembly MDTG01 (sample SAMN05326645, study PRJNA326480) | marine metagenome | isolation source: seawater | place: Pacific Ocean: South East | collected 2011 | reverse complement strand
TTAATAACTTCCTTTAAATATTTTAACTTTTTCCATAATTCTTTGCCATCTATAAAATTTTCATTTGCTTTATAAATTAGAGGATGGGATGTTTTAATTGCTTTGGCATCTATTAGTAGTTCCTCATATAATTTTTCTCCTGGTCTTAAACCAGTTATTTTTATTTCAATATCTCCATGAACATTATTTTCATCTTTAACAGTCATTCCACTTAAATTAATCATCTTTATTGCTAAGTCCTTTATATTTACAGGCTCTCCCATATCTAAAAGAAATACTTCACCCCCTTCTGCAAGAGTTGATGCTTGTATAACTAATTGTGCGGCTTCTGGAATTGTCATAAAATATCGCATTACATTTGGATGAGTTAATGTAACAGGCCCACCCTCTAAAATTTGTTTATGAAATAGTGGAACTACAGAGCCAGAGGAATTTAAAACGTTACCAAAACGAACCATTGAAAAGCTTGTATTAGAACTTTTATCTAGAATTTGTTTCGATTCTTTTGCAAATGCTTGTACTATTAATTCTGAAATTCTTTTTGAAATGCCCATTATGTTTGTGGGTCTTACAGCTTTATCTGAAGAGATTAATAAAAGCTTTTTAATATTAGCTTTCTTAGCACAAGAACATACAACATAAGTAGAGAAAATATTATTCATCAGTCCAGAAAGAGGATTTTCTTGAACTAGAGGTACGTGTTTATAAGCGGCAGCATGAAATACAATATCAATATTATTTTCTGTAAATGTTTTTAAAACAAGTTTCTCATCTAATATATTTCCTAAAATTCCTTTAATGATAATTTTTTTATCTAAAAATAAATCATTTAGTTTTTTTTGAATATTAAAAAGAGATACTTCACTTAACTCAATAAGGATTAACTTTTTAGGATTTAGTCTCATTATTTGAAGACATAGTTCACTCCCAATTGATCCTCCAGCTCCAGTAATACATATATTTTTATTTTTTATATCATGCACCAGAAGATTTTTTTTAGGAATAATTACATCCCTTCCTAATAAGTCGTCTACGATGACAGGCTTTAACTCATTAATTTTGATTTTCCCACTAGTTAACTCTTTTACAGATGGGGTTTGTAGAATTTCTATTCCAAACTTCTGGAGATTATTCAATAATTCTTTTTTCTTGGATTTTGAAATGGAAGATATTGCAAAAAGTATCTTATCAACTTTATATTTATTTTTTAAGATTTCTGGAGATGAGATTTTTAATCCTTTTAAAGTTCTCCCCCAAAGTTTTGGATTATCGTCTAGAAAACCTAGGATTTTTAAGTTGCCATCATATAAAATTGAAGTTGCTAATTGAACAGCTGCTGACCCAGCCCCATAAATAAAAATATTCTTTTTTTTTAAATTATGATTATTATTAATTATTAAAAGTATATCTCTGCCAATAAATCTAGCCGCACCAGTTAAAAAGGATAAAATCATCCAAAATAAAAAAAAGAAACCAAAAGGAGGTAAATTAATAGAAAATATTTTTATAAATATAATAAATAAAAATGTGATAAATGATATTCTTCCAATTATTTTATATAGCTCGCTGCTTCCTAAATACCGACTTAAGCCTTTATATTGTCCTGTTAGATAATAAATTGGTAATCCAAAAACTGAGCAAATAAATAAATACTTAAAAAAAGTTGTAATTAAAATTTCCTGTTTATTTAATAGGAATGCTAAAAATATTGAAATATTAATAAAAGTAAGATCTAGCGATATGAGTAAAATTTTTCTTAGAACATAATCTAAAGATGATATTTTAAAAAGTAATTTTTGCAATATCATCTATAACTATTTTTGAAAAGACAATTAGTATTATATATTATAAATTAATCAGATTTTGAACTGAAAGAAATAGCAACGAAATAATCTAGATAAATTCCTAACAATATAGTTACTAATGATAGAATTAATAAATATTGTAAACCAAAAAACATATATGATAATGATAGAATCGAAGTTGTAAATATATATAAAATAGAGACTTTCTGATGTTGCCAGCCAGATTGGTTTAATCTCTGGTATAAATGTAGTTTATGAGCTTTAAATATATTTTGACCGTTTAGAAATCTTCTTATTATACTTACCCCTGAATCAAGTAATAATGGACTAGATATTAGAATTAAAGATAAAGAGCTGTTTAAGTCTTTAGAACTATAAATTAAACCAGTTAAAACTGCACCTAGAAAAGTGCTTCCTGAGTCTCCCATAAATAATTTTGCTGGACTCCAATTAAGAATTAAAAAACCAGATAATGCTCCAACTAAAGGCAAAATTGAAGTATTATTTATGTATGATGATGATATAAAAATAACGATAAAACATCCGCCTACTAAACCATCTATTCCATCCATGAAATTTGATAAATTAATAATAGCAGTCCCGGATATTATTATAAAAATTGAATAAATTAGTAGTATTGAACCTGAAAATTCAAAAAATTGTAAGTCTGAAAAATTTAATGAGAATAAAAAAAATACAGTCAATAATTGAGCAAAATATCTTAATAAATTTGGTAATTTATATAAATCATCAAAAAAACCAATAATACTTAATGGGATGCATATTAAGGGAATAAGATTTCCTGATAATAATGTACTTATTGTGCCAACAAAAGCAATAATTAACCCGCCGCCTGTAGGAGTAGGCTTTGAATGTGAACTTCGTTCATTAGGACTATCAATTAAAAATTTATTAAGAAAGTTTATTGATTTTTTCAAAGCATAATATGAACAAATTAAAGATAAAATTGTAATAATATAAATGCTCATTTTTAATTTTTATTTAATAGATTTTAAATACTGTTTGATTTCATTTTTTACTACAATTTCAAAACTTTTTGGATTAAAATTAAAAGTTTTATTAATTTTTGCATTTGAAAAATTTTTATCTTCAACTACTCTTTTAATTTGTTCTTCAGTTACTGGCAATTTTAAATTGATTTTTTTTAAAACCCTTAAAAAAAATATTGCAAGTATTGGATTTATTGAAATAATAAAAATTTTTTTATCAAGTATTTTAGAGATTATCCCAATCATTTCTCTAAATTTAATAGGGTATCTTCCTCCAATATTAAACACCTGCTTAATTGCTTTTTTATTATTTAGTGAGGAAGCAATTATAAAGGCTAAATCCTTTACAAATACAGGCTGTTGTAAACCATCTCCTTTTTTAAATACAGGAATTATGGGGTATTTATTTATCCATTTTATTAATCTAATTATATTTCTATCACCTTGAGTTCCAAATATCATTGTTGGCCTTATTATCGTATAATCCAGTCCGCTATTTTTAATGCAATTCTCAGCTTCTAGTCTAACGGATTTTGAGGATGTTTTTAATTTTGTGAAAATTGATGTAGTGCTAATAAATATTACTCTTTTTATCTTTAGTTTTTGACAAACTTTAATTATTTTTGGAGCATTTCCAAACCCTATTGAAGCAATATTTATAAGAGAATTACATCCTTTAAAAACAGTAATAAGTGTTTCATAGTCATCTAGATCTCCATATCTTATTGAAATAGATTGTTCATTTAACCAAGAAATATCTGAGCCTGGTCTAACTAAAGCGGTAAATGGAATTTCTAATTTTTTTAATTCTTTACATACAAATCTTCCCGTAAAACCATTTGCGCCCGCGACAATTGTTAAATTATTTTTTAGTGATGTATTCATAAATTATCTAAATTTTCTAATAATATTTTGTTTAATTTATCAATTACTTTTTCTCTCGAATATAAACTTTCTGCTAATAATCTTGCTCTATTGGCCATTTTAATTCTCTTTAACCTTGGAGTAAAAAACATTTGCCTAATTGCTGATGCTAGTGATTTATAACTACTTGGATTGGAAGTTATTCCAATTCTATTTATATTGACTTCGTCATTAATATCTCCATTTACATTAGTTATTACTGGCCTCCCAATAGCGTATGCATCATATAATTTATTGGGCGATACTCCGTAACTATAGAGTTTTATATTTTTTAGAGTTAAGAGAATTGAATGAGAATTTTTTAATAATTTAGGTATATCTTTTTTAGGTATAGGGTCTTTAAAAATTATATTTTCTAGTCCTTTTGAATATCTAATTAATTTTTTTTTCTCGGGACCATCACCTACCAAATAAATCTTTATTGGTAAATCTCTAATTAGCCTTGCTGCATCAATAACTATATCAAGTGCATTAGCTTCTCCATGGGCTCCAGTATAAAAAATTTTAAATGGTTTTGTAAAAGTAAATTTTTCTGGCTCTTTTGGTAAAATTTGTTTCTTAAATATTTCTAAATCAGGACCATTGGGAAGCCAAGTAACATTTTTCGCTCCTCTTTTTTTTACAAAATCTTTACTACCCTTTGCTAAAACAATTACATGGTCTGCATTTTTATAAAGTAATTTTTCTAAAATCGATAAAATTTTGATAATAAATGAGGATTGATCCATACCTCCCTGTTCAATAAGAACTTGCGGCCATAAATCCCGAATTTCTAAAACAAAAGGCCTTTTAATTATTTTAGAAATTATCAGTCCTATAAAAGCAGCTGGAAGTTGAGGAGAACTTGCGAAAATTAAATCGGGTAATTTATTAAATAACTTATCTAAGAATGATTTATATATTAATTTTATCAATAAATGAATTGCAAAACTAATTATATTTAGATATCTTTTCCAATTATTTGAATAATAAGGAATTACTTTTAACCAGTGCCAATTAATACCATTAATTAGCTGAAGACTACTTATTTTTTTTTTGTTATAAATAAATTTACGAGTTGATAAATTAAAATCTGATGCAAAAACATATACACTCCATCCTTTTTCTACTAGACCTTTAGCTATTTCAAATTGCCTTGTATGACCAGGCATATTTGGAGTATTAGCATGTTGATTTATTACCCAGATTTTTTGCATTTAAAAATTTTTATTTCTTAAAAATATTTTTGATGAGAATTCATGTTTACCTTTGGGCATTGTAAATTCGTAACATAAGCTTTTTCTAGGTATTGTTTTACCAAAACCTAAAGATAGATATGAATCATACCAAAAACTTTTAATGTTAAATATTGAGTTTGAATTTGATATTGATATTGGAAATAAAGATGGATCTAGATATGGGCCAAAATTAATTATTTGATTAGCAATTAAATTTTTTTTTGAAGTAATTATTTCTATAGTATTAAGTTCCATATCACCATTATCTCTTCTTTTTAAATTAATTATTCTTTCATAAGATACCCCAATATTTTTAAATCCATCATGTGAAACTCTTATGGAGAATTTATTTTTAATCTTTTTATACGATTTATTTGTTATTCTTGCTTTTCTTCCCGCTCTAAAATTATCCCAAATATCAATAGGTTCGATCCAATTTTTGTGATTATTATTTTTTAATAATGATAATCTCAAAACATTATGAGCAGCGCCAGATCTCTCAAATTCTCTCTTTTTATTATTTCCATATAAGCTTGTGCCACATTCTGCAATAATTGGTTTCCCTTTTTTTAATAAATCAAAGCTTAAAAGATCCGAGTGACAATGAGCAGGAAGATGGTTTGGACATGATTTGCCGCATTTATAAATAAATTCCCAGTCATTTGGTAGTCTTAAAATTAACCAGCCAGTATCATCTAAATCAACTATTTCTGGTTTTGAAATTTCTGAAGCATAATTCAAATGGGAAGCTAGCTCGGAATTTTTTGATATTTTGCTCAACATTCTTCTTATTCCTTTAAGAGAATTTTCAGTATTATTTAAATAAGAGATAGCAAAATGTTGGACTGTTTTTATGTCTGAACAGATATCTATTGGACTATCATTAAAAATGGGAAATTTTTGCTCTTTTAACTCTATTAAGAGCAACCAATTTAACATTTTTTCTATACTTCTAATTAGCCAAATAGGCCTTTCTCTCTTTACATCTTGAATTACAAAAGCCATTTCAATCAGTCTATCAAGAATTAAAATATGATAAGCTGCGCTTCTTTCCTCATGGCCACCATCCTTTAATATTTGAGTATTGAGTTCTTTCTTCAAATTTTTAATACTATAAAAATAGATTTCATCTGAATAATTATTTTTGAATTGTAAGCTTCCAATAGTTAATGTTATTAGATTCTCTAACCAATGATTGCCGCCTATAAAATTTTCTGGATTTTTATATAGCCAACAGATTTGAATCCAAAGCGAATTAAGCCTTAATGGGGTTATAAAATTTGGAAAAGTTCTAAAAATCCAAATCCAATTTCTTATTCTTAAAGATAATGTGTAACTATGCCACCCATCTCCTAAACCTATAGAGTTCCCATTAATCCATTCATTTATTAAATTTTCGATATATATTAATTTTTCATCACAATTATTATTTTCAAATGACTTATCTATTGATATCCTTGCCCAATCAAAATAGTGCAAATTAAATTGCCAAAGTCTACTCCAAGATTTATTATTCCAATTTATTGGAAAATCAAGTTTCCTTTCTTTTTCTTGGAAATTAAATGATATTTTTTTTATCTTATTTTCTAAATTTTTAATATTTTCAATTACTAAATCATGATTTTCTAAGTCTTTTAATGCGGCAATCCAAGTTGGTGTTCTAATAAGTTTTTTATTCCTAATTAACCAATAATTTGGGTTGATTGAATAAAATACTCTTAAAGATTGATGCCTAAATCTAAGACATAATCGTCTAAAACCAATGTCTTTAAGAGTAATAAATAAACGTATCAAATTTAACTAATCGCACCACAGAAATCAATATAAATTTTATTCTTTAGATTTATATTTTTAAATTCATAATGGGCTACAAGAATAACTATAAAATCAGATTTATCAATAACGTAATCTAATGTCTCTAGTTTTTTATCATTAAAAAATTTAAGATTAGGTTCGCATAACAATAATTCATGATTTGACGAATATAAATTTTCTACAATTTTTTTGGCAGGAGATTCTCTTATGTCATCAACATTAGGTTTAAATGTTAATCCTAAACAACCAATAACTGGATTTCGCCCATTCTTCTTTTTTAAATATCTAAATGTTTCTTTAATTTTATTAATAACCCACAAAACCTTTTCGTTATTAACTCTTCTAGCAGTTTGTATTAATTTCGATGATTCAGGCAAAGCGGAGGCTAGAAACCATGGATCTATAGCAATGCAATGGCCTCCTACTCCACAACCTGGCTGAAGAATATTAACTCGAGGATGCTTATTAGATAAATTTATGAGTTCTTTAACATCAACTTTAAATTTGTCACAGATTATTGATAATTCATTCGCAAAGGCAATATTGATATCTCTAAATGTATTCTCAGTTAATTTAATCAGTTCAGCAGTTTTTGCATCAGTTAAATTAATCTCGCCCTTGCAAAATGTCTTATAAAATTTACGTGCAATCTGAGAATCTATTGCTTTAATTCCACCTATAATCCTATTGTTATTTTGAAGTTCTTGTATTATATTTCCTGGAATAACTCTTTCAGGGCAATAGCAAATATGTATATTTTCGATATCACATCTTAAAGATTTTTTTAGTGTAGATTTAATTTTTTCTGTAGTGCCAACTGGAGATGTTGATTCAATAATTATTAAATCACCATCTTTTAAATATGGTGAGATTTTTTCTGCTGCTGAAAGAACATAATCAATATTAGGTTCTGGAATATTTGTTTTACTTTCTTTAAAGGGTGTAGGAACAGCAATTATGAAGACGTCAGCCTCACATGGATTTGTATTTGATTTTAATTTCTTTAAAGAAACCATTTCTTTAACTAGTTTTTTTAATCCTGGTTCAAAGAAATGGACATTACCACTATTTATTGTATTCACAATTTCTTCATTAATATCTACTCCAATAACTTCATGATTTGCATTGGCAATAATTGCAGCGGTTGGTAAGCCAATATATCCCAAGCCTATTACACAACATTTTTTCATTTTGTTATCGAATCAATTAATTTCCTTTGGACTTCAAAAATTTGATTATAAGGTATAGGTGGATTCGATCCATCTTTAATTGAATTTAGAAAAGCCTTAGCACAATTGTTTTGTCCTTTGTCTTGAAAAAAATTTTTCTTAGTTCTGAAATTTTCTGAACCCCATACTTTTAATTTTCTATAATTATCTAAATCAAAAATTTTTTGTTCAGTAAAAACCTCTAATTTTTCTTTTGGATATTTTTTATTACCATTTGATAAGTAATGAATAGTACCGATAGAACCATTTTCGAATTTAATTTGTATTGAGAAACTATCATTATATTTTTTAGATTCTGAGATTTTAGTTGTTTCAAGTTTTGCTATTGGGCTATTTTCTAGAAATCTTAAAAGATCAACAAAATGGCAAGCCTCTCCTATTAGTCTACCCCCGCCAATCTTTGGATTTTGAGTCCAATGATCTTTATTAATAAAACCAGCATTACAAGTATAAATATATGCTTTAGGCTCATAAATAGTCTCTAAATTTTCCTTTAACATTTTAATCAAAGGAGCAAATCTGCGATTAAATCCCACCATTAAAATACATTTTCTTATCTTTGTAATTTCTTCTAAACATTTATGAATCTCTTCTAGTTCCGCTAGATTTAAACAAATAGGTTTTTCGACAAAAACATGTTTTCCACTTTTTAAACTTTCAATAATATACTTTGCGTGACTGTTATGTCGAGTTGCAATAACTATCGCATTAGTTTCCTTATCTTTTAAAATTTCTTGGTAATTAGTAGTTGCTTTTTTAAATCGAAATTTTTTACCCAAAAATGCCGCTCCCATTCCACTTTTGGATGCTATTAAATTCAGATTACCCCCTGCCTTATAAAATGCAGGGACCAGGATACTTTTTGCATAATTTCCTGCTCCAATAAAACTAATAGTGTTACCTTTATTGGTATCTTCCTGAACACCCGAATTTATTAAGATTGTTTTTTGTTGAGAATTTTTAGTTAATGGTTTCTTAGGATATTTCAGTATTATTCCTAATGATGAATTTTCTTCCAGTAGGTATTTATAAGCTAAAGTTGCATTTTTGATATCATAAGTTTTAGAGATTAAATCTTCAGTTTTAATCATTTTTGAAGATAAGGCATGTAAAACAGCTTGGAAATTTCTGTTTTCAGTCCATCTAACAAAACCTATAGGATAGTCTTGACCATATTCTTCGTAATTAGAATCATATCTACCAGGCCCATAAGAACAACTTACTTGAAATTGCAATTCTTTTTTATAAAATAGATCTCTTTTTATCGCTATACCAGTAACTCCAACCAGTATTATTTTCCCTCTCACTCTTGAAACTTTGGCAGCAAGATCTATAGGATCTGAGGATTTTGTAGTTGCAGTAATTAAAACGCCATCCATCCCTACTTGGTTAGTATTATCTAAACACCATTTTTCTATTTTGGATTTATCTGTTATTTGGCAGCTTTTAATTCCTAATTTTTCGGCAAGCTCACACTTTCTTTTATCTGGATCAATAGCAAAAACTTTACATCCATTAAACCTCAATAGTTGAGCTGATAATATCCCAATAATACCAAGTCCACTTACTAGGATATTCTCTCCTAATGAAGGATTAATTAATCTTATTCCTTGTAAACCTATCGAAGCTAATATTGTAAAAACTCCTTGATGATCTTTTATATCATCTGGTATTGGTGTGCAAAGATTCTCATTAACTGCTATGAATTCTGCATGATAACCATTAGAAACAACCCTTTGGCCAATTTCTAAATTTTTTACTTCATCGCCAACACCTATTATTTCCCCTACATTGCAGTAACCTAATGGAAGTGGTTCATCTAGTTTATTTTGAACTCTTTTCAATGTTGTATATATTCCATCAGTTTTAGCCTTGTCTATAACTTCTTTTACTCTTTCAGGCTGTTTAAGAGCCTTTTGCATTAAATTAGATTTACCAAAATCTATTAAAAATCTCTCTGTACCTGAAGATATTAAAGACAAAGATGTTTTAATTAATACTTGTCCCTTATCTATTGATGGTATTGGCATATCTTCTAAAGATATTTCGCCATTTGATAATGATTGAAATACTTGTTTCATTTTTTGAATTGTTCTTTCGGAGAAGTTATTATAATTTTTTCATCTCGAGTTGGGTAATTTATTAGAACAGCTCTATGTACTCCCTGAAAAACGAAAAGTGAGCCTGCCGATATTCCAATAGGTCCAAAAGAATCTGAAACTTCTTTAATATTCTCATATGATGATGCTCCACCTAAAACTGTAACTGGATAATTAATGTTTTCAGTCATTAAATTTATAAGATTCATATTAAATCCTTGCAAAGTCCCATCAGAATCTATTGACTGTATAAGAATTTCGCCTGCACCAAGCTTAGTAAATAATTTTGCTGCATCTAAAGGGTTTATCTTTGCGTTTTTCTTACCATTTGAGTACTTACAAGTCAATTGTTTTCTAAATCTCGATTTTGCAATATCAAGTACAACTACAATACTTTGAGAACCAACTACTTTTGCCGCCTCTTCAATTAATTTTGTATTAGTAAATGCTGAAGTGCCGATTGCTAGTTTTTCAACTCCTAAACTAATAAGTTTAATAATAGTCTCTAAGTCATTGATTCCTCCTCCATAGCATAATGGCATCCTACATTGAGAGGAAATATTAGAAATCAATTCAAAATCTGGAGATTTTTTTTGTCTAGTAGCGCTAATATCTAGAATTATGATTTCGTCAACACAAAGTTCATTAAAAATTCTTACTGCATTTAAAGGGTCTCCAATATATTTATAGTTGCCAAATTTTATAGACTTTACCAGAGCGCCATCATTTATTAAGAGGCAAGGGGATAATCTAGATCTTAACATTGACTTATTTTGAGAAAATTAGAAAAGATTTTTAACCCTGAGTCATGGCTTTTTTCAGGGTGGAATTGACAGCCAAAAATATTTTTACTATTTATTGCAGAACAAAATTTTTGTCCATATTCTGTTGTTGAAACTATGATATCTTTATCCTCAGGTACACAATGATATGAATGCAGGAAATAAAATTCTTCATTATTTAAATTAAAACATAATTTATTATTAAGCTTATTTTCATCTATATTATTCCATCCCATATGAGGTAAATTTATCTTTTTAAAAGTATTAATATCAAATTTTTTAACTTTTCCTTTTATCCAACCCAAACCTTTAAGTTCTCCTTCTTCACTGCTATCGAATAAAATCTGCATACCAACGCAAATTCCCATAATAGGCTTTTTATTTATAAAAACATCTTCTGTAAGTGCATTAAGAAGCTTAGATTTTTTTATCAATGAAATTGCATAATCAAAAGAACCTACTGCAGGCAAAATAAGATGAGAGCAATTATGTATATCATTAGGCTTTTCTGCAATAATCACCTCACAATTAAGCTTTTTAAAAGCAAACTTAAATGCTGATATATTGCCTAGTCCATAATTGATTATTCCAACTTTCATCATTAAGTTATTATCTCTTAATTCCAGCTTCTAACCCTAGATTTTGTAATATTTTTGCTCCAAATTCAAAGAATGAGTAAGAATTTGGGTAATCATAATAATATTTTTTTGGCATAGATTTGTATTCCATTAACTCTTGATATGAAATTTTTAACTTATTTGCTACATATCTACTTTCTTCATCTGCTTCTTTTTCTGTAAATTCAGGAAATTCTAGTTTTTTGATAGCCTCTTCCCTTGTTAGTTGATTTGTTTGTATCAAGCTAGAGTATTGAACTCTTCTTGTATCAAAACCAAATCTTGAAGGTAACCAATAACCTTCAAAATAACGCGTAAATCTTGATTCAAAATGTTTTCTAGGATATGGTTTCCATCCATATATTTGTTCAAGTTCATTTAAGGCTTCAGCTTTGTTGTAACTAATAAAATCGAGAATTTTTAAAACTTTTACTCTTTTGACATATCTGAGCCATATTTTATGCCTAATTATTGAACTAAATGGATAAGTGTGCATTTTGTTTGCCCCAAAATTCTTCCTAATATAATTTATGTGTTTCATATCAGTACCATAATAAAAATACTTAAGTGGATTTCTAATACATTCTGTACTTATATTTCCTCCATTTAATATCCATTTTATTCCGTTCTTGTTTGCATAGTTATAAAGGGTTGAAATAAAGGCGTGGTCTTGAGGAATATCAATATGGGGTTGACCACTTTTGAAAAAAGCTAATTGAAAAATCCTCATCTCCTCCCAATTAATAACTTCGGTAAATAAATCTAAATTAAGTTTAGATACAAGTGATTTAATATTTGAAACACTAATATCAGAATTCCATCCGCCATCTACATGAAAAACAAGCGGACTTAATCCTAATTTTGTAACGGCATAATGAAGAAGATATGAACTATCAACTCCTCCACTTAGCCCAAGAATACAATCATATTTTCCTTTTTTATTAAATTTAATTTTTTTTAGAATTTGTGTAAATTCTTCCTTGTTATTTTGTTTATTTTCCCAAAAATTTTTAGTTATCTTCTCATATTGTTGACAATTATCGCAAATGCCTTCATAAGAGAATTTAATTGATGGATCAGTAGTATCCATTACGCATCTTTTGCAAATTTGATATTTTATTTTTTCCATCTTTTAATCTTTCTAAGATTATATAAAATAAGTTCTTTAAGACTTTATATGTATACGATTCTTTTAATAATATAAAATATTTTG
>MDTG01184774.1_pt1 | contig 12712 bp, 8 predicted proteins | sample 811421 | NCBI WGS metagenome assembly MDTG01 (sample SAMN05326645, study PRJNA326480) | marine metagenome | isolation source: seawater | place: Pacific Ocean: South East | collected 2011 | reverse complement strand
AGCGCCAGAACCTACGGTAGCGCCAGAACCTACGGTAGCGCCAGAACCTACGGTAGCGCCAGAACCTACGGTAGCGCCAACAATTAAAAGAAAAAAACGTTTAAAAAAACGTCTTAAAAGTGGAGAAGAATGTGAAACGAATGATGACTGTATAACTAAAAAATGTGATGACGGAAAATGTCTAGATGGACGAACAAGAAGAGGAAAAGAATTTAATAAACAATCTAAGCTTTTAAAAGAAGAAATAAATATACCACAAGAGCCACTACCGCCACCGCAGGAGCCACCACAAGAGCCACCGCAGGAGCCACCACAAGAGCCACCGCAGGAGCCACCACAAGAGCCACCACAGGAGCCACCGCAGGACGAGGACGAGGAAGAGGATGAGGAAGAAAAACGCGAGTTGGATGAGCACAATTCGTTGAATACGAAATCCGATGAATTCGGTTTCTTATATCCTACGTTAGACGATCCTAATTTTAACATCAAAATCGCGGAGAAAAAGGAATTTTATGATACTCGTTATGATGGCAAAATATTTGATATTGAAGAACATGCGCGAAAATTGTGTGATGCCGATTTTGAACTCGCACCTCATCAGTTATTCGTAAGAAATTTCCTATCCTTTCAAACTCCTTACAACAGTCTCTTATTATATCATGGTTTAGGTTCAGGTAAAACGTGTTCGGCTATTGGCGTGGCCGAGGAAATGCGCGATTATCACATTCAGATGGGTATTTCCAATAGAATTATCGTGGTGGCTGCTCCAAATGTCCAAGACAATTTTAAATTACAGCTATTTGACGAACGTAAGTTGGAACTCATAGATGGTCTCTGGAATATTAGGGCTTGTGTAGGAAATAAGTTGATAAAAGAAATCAATCCATTCAATATGAAAGGATTAGATAAAGAAATTGTAGTGAAACAAATCAAAAAAATAATATCAAAATCATACTTGTTTCTAGGATATATTGAATTCGCAAATTATATCAAGAAAAAGTCAAATATTAGCGCCGATATAAAAGATTCAAATAAGAAAATGAGTCATATGAAGAAAAAATTAAAACAGCTCTTTAATAACAGGTTGGTTGTTATTGATGAAATTCATAATATTCGTATGACGGATGATAACGAAAATAAATTAGTTGCAACAGAATTAACTAATTTAATCAAAAGCGTAGATAACGTAAAATTGCTCTTATTATCGGCTACGCCAATGTATAATAGCTATAAAGAGATAGTATGGTTAATCAATCTAATGAACATAAACGACAATCGCCCCGAAATAGATATGAAGGATGTGTTTAAGCCGGATGGTTCGTTTGTAACGGACGAGAACGGCAATGAGACGGGTAAGGAACTATTAGAGAGAAAGGCCACCGGATACGTGTCGTATGTGAGAGGCGACAATCCTTATACCTTTCCATATCGTATGTGGCCTGAAACATTCTCACCTGAAAACACATTCTCGCAGAACATTAAACCCAATAAACAAATGAATGGATCAAAAATTATTCAACCGCTTGGAATAATTGATGTATTTCTATCGGAAATCGGTGAATATCAAGAAAAGGGTTATAATTATATCATAGACCAGATTCGCAATAAAGTCAATAAATCAGACGCATCTAATACACAGGATACTTCAACGGACCCTCTTGACGAACAAATGGGAGGTGCGGATACAACTGACGAAGATAGACAGGACGACGAGCTAAAATCGGTGGATATTGAAGCACCAGAAGACGACGAACCGATGAAATTGAACGTTCCTGATGAAGATGATGATAATGAAGACAACGAAGAAACCGCCGATGAGGACGAGGAAGGAGTCGCTGGAGTTGAAAATTACCCAGAAACCACCAATGTTGAGGACGTCGGTGAGGAGGAAGCTGATGTCCGTGAGGAGGAAGAAGATGTTACGAAACCAGAATTACAGCTTCCTTCATTTGACAATATGGAGCGTTTCGGTTACCAGATGTTATTGAAACCGTTAGAATCGCTGATTATGGTATATCCGGATAAGAAACTGGATGCGGGTGATGGGAATGTATCGGGAATTGTCGGCAAGGAAGGCCTTAACCGTGTAATGTCACATACAGTTAAAAATAAAATTCGTCATAAATTCAATTACAAAAAACAAACCTTATCGGATTATGGTAGAATTTTTTCACCCGGCGAAATTGGAAAATACAGCGGAAAAATCAACAACATTTGCAACAGCATTATGAAATCCACCGGCGTGGTACTAATATACTCGCAATATATCGACGGCGGTATTATTCCTATTGCCCTTGCCCTGGAGGAGCTGGGATTCACACGGTCAAGTGGGATGAAGAACCTATTTGACACACCGCCTACTGTGCCAATTGATTCTATGACACTCAAACCGAAAGGCGATGGCGCAACAGACGGCTTCAGTCCCGCAAAATACGTCATGATTACAGGAGACAAGTCAATCTCTCCTGATAATGTTGCTGATTTGAAGGCGGCTACCAATCTGGATAACGTGAACGGTGAAAAGGTAAAGGTCGTGCTAATATCTTTGGCGGGTGCGGAAGGTCTTGATTTTAAATTCATTCGCCAAGTCCACGTGGTAGAACCGTGGTATAATATGAATCGCATAGAGCAGATCATTGGACGAGCGGTGCGAACGTGTAGTCACAAGAACCTTGATTTCAAAGATAGGAATGTAGAAATATATCTACACGGCACGTTGATGAAGAATAGAGACGAAGAAGCAGCTGACCTATATGTGTATCGTGTAGCAGAGGCAAAAGCCGTAACCATTGGTCGTGTTTCCAGGGTAATCAAAACAATTGCGGTAGACTGCCTTTTGAACTCCGAACAACTAAACTTTTCACAGGAGAGTATGAAAGAGAACGGTCAAGAAATAATTGTCAAACAGAATCTCTCTTCAATGTCCGAAAGCATCGATTACACCGTGGGTGATAAACCGCTAACGGCGATATGCGATTATATGGATAAATGTATGTATCAATGTAAGGCGAAGCAGGACGATTACAAATTACTAGATAACAATACGAATTTAGACTCGTATCGCAAAGAGTTTATCAGTGTAAATACCGACCGAATTATAAAGCGAGTCAAATTACTTATGAAAGAGCGGTTCTTTTACAAAAAACTGGAATTAATAACTGAAATCAACGCAGTTAGAGAATATCCTCTCATTCAAATATTTGCGGCTCTAGATCGGTTAATAGAAGATAAGAGCGAATACATAACGGATAAATATAATAGAATCGGTAATTTGATAAATATCGGTGATTTATATTTATTCCAACCACTAGAGATTAAAAACAAGAAAATATCGGTTTTTGAACGGTCTACACCAGTAGAATATAAACGACCTGTGATTCGTATTGATCTTAAGAATAGACAAGATGTGGGCCTCAAACAAACCGATGACGAGATAATTAGTGAAATAACTGATAAATTCAATAGAGTTATGCAAACGGAGAGTATTGACCCTGGTGAAAAAGATTGGTATACATTGGCTGGTCCGGTTGTTAGAAAGGTTAAAATGCTTACCAAATTTGATGCGAATGAAATTGATAAAGCAATAATCGGACATATTATTGATAAGATGGAGTTGGAGAGTATGCTCAAAATATTGAACTACATTGAGAAAAACAAGGACGAAGAAATGAGTGAAATTGAACAAAAAATACAATCTTATTTAGACGAACTAATTATTAAAAATGAAAAAATAACGTGTATTTACCTGAATAATAAAGGGACGCGTAAATTATATAAATTAGTTAATGGAGAATGGATAATAGGTGAAGATACAGACCGAAATAAAATAATAAAAGAATTTACTATTTCGATTAATAAAATTAACACATTGAATAATCACTTTGCGTTCATGTCATACGATGTCAAGAGCAATACGAATGAATTCAAAATTAAAAATAATAGTGAAAAACGGACGACTGGCTATCGTTGTCAACAGAAACCCAAAAAATATGTCGCTGCCCTTTTCAAGGATGTAATGGGTGATGATAATTATCAGTTATTCGCAAATGTATTAGAAAAGAGAAGTAAAGACAATTTTAACGCAATACAAATATGTGTTTTATTAGAATTATATTTTAGATTGTACAACAAAGAGAATAAAGACAATAAAATATGGTTTCTAAATCCATTGGAATATATAGTTAAACAAGGAACTGATAAGAAGAATTCCAATAAAAATTGATTGTTATTTAAAAATATATTACTCTAATATAATATGGCTGCTGTAACAAGTGATAGCGAAACAAAAATTAATATAGACGAGGATGAAAATATTAAATTAGAAATAGATGAAAATGTTGAGAATACCGAAGCAGACGCTGAGACCGAGGCTGAAGTGGATGCCGAGGCTGAAGTGGATGCCGATGCTGAAGTGGATGCCGAGGCTGAAGTGGATGCCGAGGCTGAAGCGGATGCTGATGCTGAAGCGGATGCCGAAGTTGAAGACAAGGACGATGCCGAAGCGGAGGCTGAAATTGAAGACCCTATTATACAGCAAAATAAGAAAAAGAAAAATAAAAAGGTTGGAGCTGTTGATATATTTCACAACAGTATGATAACAAAAAAAATATCGGTTCCGATTCACAATATAGGAAAAAATATTCGTGAGACATTGGAAAGAATAATCGCCAACGAGATCGAAGGTAAATGTATAGCAGAAGGCTATGTGAAAGAAAATTCTACTCGGATTATGACCTATTCGTGTGGCGTAGTCAATAGCAACAATGTAGTATTTGATGTTGTATTTGAGTGTTCAATTTGTTTACCAGTAGAAGGATTGCACATCAACTGCGTTGCTAAAAATATTACAAAGGCCGGAATTAGAGCCGAAACTGAAGATTCACCTAGTCCGGTTGTTATTTTCGTCGCTCGAGACCATAATGCCACTAATGATAAGTTCGCAAAGGTAACTGCGGGTCGCAAAATAAAAATACGCGTTATTGGACAAAGATATGAATTGAACGACAAATACATTTCCATTATAGCAGAACTAATAGACAATAACATTGGCGAAACTCAAACAACCAAAAAAGTAAAAAAACTAACATTTAAGAAAAAATAAAAACTATATAAATAGTAATTAAATATTAATATAGTTTACATATAATGTCTTCTACCAAAATGCTACAAACACTAAAAAGACGCATTGAACAGATGTCCGTATATCATCAAATAGAAATTTTAAGAATATTTCAAGAAAACGATATTCTTTTGAATGAAAACAATAACGGAACGTTCATTAATTTGACAGAATTAGAAAGCGGAATAATAGAAAAATTAGAGAAATACATTTCATATGTTAATGAACAAGAGTCACAATTAAACGAGGTTGAGAACGAAAAAAACCGTATTCAAAATGTATTTTTTAAAGATAATAAAGATAATAATACAATAACTAACTAATACATATATGCCGTCTCGCAAACAAACTTATAATGATTTATTTAACGACCTTAACCAATTTATGTTTACTTCGGAAAATCTAAATCGATTTTCAAACTTAACTGAAGTGTGTAAGCAATCCAAAACATCTTTAAATAAATCAACTCGTTTCAATAAAATCAAAGAAAAAACGCGAAAAGAATCCCAAATTTTTTATCCTAGACAATATGACCAATTATTTTGGTGTTTCTACATCATATATAAAGGTGAAGAATTGTATCACCAGCATATGAACTGTATATTTAGAACAGAGAAGGATATGAAGATAAAGACCATTGAATTAATGGCAGATAAAAAGCAGCTATTAAAAGAGAACAAACTAAAGAAAAATGAAATAGAAAACGAACTTCTCAACGAAAAAAAAATCACCATGAATGGCTTGAAGGCACTCTGTTTGGTTTATGACATTTCGATTTGTGTTGTGAAAGAACGCATTTTTTATGATTTTGATTACAGTGGCGACATTTCTCGCAAGATTATCGTATACAAAGACAACTTTGGTGTTTATAACGAAGATGTAAGCACATTTTATAATAAAATAAACACTTCTTACTTTAAAATAGTAAATACGACAAAACCACTAAATGCTATTACTGGATATACACTGAATGAATTACAGGAAATCTGTAAAAAACTGGCCATACCAATTATTAATAGCACGGGAGTAAAATTAAATAAAAAAGACTTATATCAATCCATACAGAGCAAGTTATAAGATATTAAATTTAAAATTGATTTTAAAAGTATAAATATTATACTAATATATATAATGTCTGAGAGAACTCAACCAAAAGACAAATTTGATGAGTTAGTAAATCTCTATTTAGAAAATATGTTAGGGCGCACCTCAAACGACGGTTCTCTTGAGTTTGAGGTGCGTTTCGGAACAAAAGGCAGCAAAATTACTTATATTGACTACACAAACGTGGTGCGTAACCTGCTATCTTCTAACTTCAAATCAACGACTCCTAACGATTTTTTAAGAATAAATTCCGAATACATTGATCCGAAAACGGGCGTTACCAAACTATCAAACATACGTTCGGAAATTGCCGGACTAGGAAACATATCAAAGTATTGTAAGTCCGACTCTATTGTAGACGACACTGGTTCAGCTTTCTGTACGTTTGAACAAAAGTCATTTATGCGCCACGAGAACGGTGAGCCTATATATCCGTTGGATTTTGAGGACTATAACTTCCGCGTATCGGTGAATGTTGAAAAAAAGTTTCATCAAGGTGCCAATATAATTAGAAGCATAATTGACAAATGGGCTGACAGCAAAAAAACATTTCGTCTAATAAATAGGACTTCGCTCGTGCACGATAAGTATCCTGTGAAGGTGGATATCAGCATTGTCCGCTCTTCTAGAAAGGAAGGACGGAATATGATCCCCGAGTTCAGATTTACAAACTCGGGTGTGGTTGAATCTACACAATCATATGAAATAGAGATTGAGGTTGACAATGAAAAGGTTGGACCCGGAACGGATTACGACGACGTGCGCAAGGTAGCCTCGGTAATACGAAAGGTTATCAAACTAGTAATGTCGGGTCTCCAATCCACTAATTATCCTGTCTCTTACACAGAGCAAAACATTATTAAATCCGAGTATATGATGCTACTAGGACACGAGAATAAAGAGTGGTACAAAGTGAAAAACCGGAATTTTGTCGGACCGTCTTCGTTCACCCTACAGCTTGAAAATATTGCCCCACTCAGCGAAGATTCAAACGTTCCTAATATTAACGATAATTATACTGTAACAGATAAGGCTGATGGTGAACGTAAACTATTGTATATTGCGAAGAACCAAAAGATATATTTAATAGACACCAATATGAATGTTCAGTTTACTGGTTCTATTACCGAAAATAAGGAGATTACCGAAACACTGATAGATGGCGAGCACATTTTACACAATAAAAGCGGAACATTTATTAACCTCTATGCGGCGTTTGACATATACTATTTGAATGAAAAAGACGTTCGTAGTTTACCGTTCACGTCGTCCGAAACCGTGACGGTGTCCGAAGGAGATAGAGATAAATATCGTCTTATCATTCTAAACGACGTTATTAAAAGACGCATCAATGCGGTTTCTGTCGTGAACAAAGCGGAATCAACATTGCGTATTGAAGCCAAAATATTTCATTTGGGTAGCCAAACTATGTCTATATTTAAGAAATGTGGTGAAATATTGAACAATCCGGGTTTGTATGAATACGAAACCGATGGACTTATATTTACTCCTGCCGACTTTGCGGTAGGCGCAGATAATAAGAACGACAATGCGGACAAGCCGTTCAAAAAATCTTGGAATCACTCGTTCAAGTGGAAGCCACCTAAATACAATACGATTGACTTTCTGGTATCTGTGAAAACGCTTCCATCCGGGGAAGATGCCGTTGGAAATATGTTTCAATCTGGTGTAAATGCCAATTCGGCGACCCAAATAATACAATATAACACGCTCATTCTTCGTGTTGGTTTTGATGAAAAGCTACATGGATACATAAATCCTTGTCAAAATGTTCTGGACGACGAAATCCCCGAATACAAAGAATACAATAGCAACGATTATCGCCCGATGCAGTTCTACCCGACGTCTCCCAGCGACGAAGATGCGGGTGTTTGTAATATTCTACTTCAGGAAGGAAATAATGGTAAGAAAGTCATGCTAACCGAAGCGGGCGAAACCATTGAAGATAATATGATCGTAGAGTTCGCATACATAATGGATGGTGACCGATTTTGGAAGTGGAAAGCGCTGCGTATTAGATATGATAAGACCGAAGACCTCCGAAACGGCGGCAACAACTTCGGCAATGACTACCGCGTGGCAAATAACAATTGGCACAGCATTCATTATCCTGTAAGCGAAATCATCATAACCTCGGGACTCTCTTCTTACGTTGCCGAAGACGACGACGTATACTACAACCGAATTACCGGTGAGAGCAAGACCAAAGAGCTACGCAACTTCCATAATCTGTTCGTGAAAAATTTGCTTATTACCAAGGTGTCTAAACCAGGAAATAATATGATTGATTTGGCGGTGGGTAAAGGTGGCGATATTCCTAAGTGGAAAATAGCCAAACTAAATTTTGTATTCGGTATTGATATTGCCGCGGACAATATTAACAACCGTAAAGATGGCGTTTGTGCGCGCTATCTGAACGAGCGAAAGAAAAATAAACGAATGGCAAAGGGTATTTTCGTGAACGGAAATTCATCGGTAAATATTAGAAACACGGAAGGGATTCTTACTGACCAAGGAAAAAAAATAACAAACGCAGTTTTTGGAAAGGGTGGAAAGGATGTGAATGACTTGGGAAAGGGTTTATACAATGTATATGGATTAGGAAAAGACGGTTTTGAAATCACTTCGATTCAGTTTGCCATCCATTATATGTTTGAATCGCAGATAACGTTTCATAATTTCCTGCGAAATGTTAGTGAGGTGACAAAAGTCGGCGGATACTTTATAGGGACGAGCTATGACGGTGAAGCCATATTCCGTTTGCTATATGATAAGGAAAAGGGTGAGAGCGATGTCATAATGATGGAGGGTGACAAAATTTGGGAAGTAACAAAGCAGTATGAACGAAAAGATTTCTCGGATAACAGTACGTCGCTCGGTTATGCGATAGATGTCTTCCAGGAGACAATCAATAAAAAATTCCGCGAGTATTTGGTGAATTACAAGTATCTCACGCGCATGTTACAGAATTACGGGTTCACGCTCGTTAGCGACGATGAGGCAAAGCAGATGGGAATTCCGTCGGGGACAGGAATGTTCAGTGAATTATTTGATTCAATGAAGACCGAAATTAAACGAAACAAGCGTCATAACTATGGAGTTGCTCCCCAAATGAACCAGGAGCAACGCAAGATTTCATTCTTGAATCGCTATTTCATATATAAGAAAACACACAATGTGAACGCGGATACGGTCTCTAAGAACCTGTTGGCACAAACACTAGAAGATGAGATGGATGCGATGGCGAAACCTCCTGTAACCGAAGTGATTGACGAAGAAACACCGGCACAGGAAAAGACGGAAGCAAAACCTAAAAAAGTAAATCGTCTAAAGCTAAAATCAGCAAGCAAGAAAGAAAAATCAAAGAAAGAAAAAAAATAAAAAGAGAATAATATTGTTATAAACAATCTAAATGTTGAATAATATTATATGTATCCTCAATGAGTTATTTTTTATTGCCTTGTGTATCGCAAAACTCAAACTTAAATAAATATATCAAAATTACCGAATCATCAAAAGAAAATATATCACCTGTCATAAATAAAACATTGGCGAATTATCTTTCTAATATTAAAACCGAAATTGACAATCGTCAAGATGATTGGGACCGATTCAAAAAATACACAAATCCATATGAATACATTCACACACAAATTTCTAACACGAAAATGTCCGTTTGTAAAACAAAACCATTATCTAGGTCGTATTTCAAAATGATAGAAATATGCGGAATATTTGATTTGCTGAAAGCACTGCCTGCCGTGTGTAACTCATTCCACCTAGCCGAAGGACCTGGTGGATTTATAGAGGCTCTCGTAAATATGCGAAAAAATCAGGCGGATAATTATATCGGAATTACGTTATTAGACAAGGATAATAACAACGTTCCCGGGTGGAAAAAGAGTAATATATTTCTGGAAAATAATCCAAACGTATACATTGAAACGGGTGCTGATCACACAGGAAATCTAATGTCTATTGAGAATTTAAAATTTTGTCAGAATAAATACGGAAATAAGATAGATTTGATTACAGCTGATGGCGGTTTTGATTTTTCAATAGATTTTAACCATCAGGAAGCGGTAAGTTCAAAACTGATTTTGTGTCAGATTATATTTGCCATAGCGGTACAAAAGAAGCACGGTAATTTTTTCATTAAATTTTTTGATACATTTACGAATGCATCTATTGATATGTTGTATATTCTGTCCGCATTATATGAAGAGGTCTATTTTGTAAAACCGAATTCTAGTAGATACGCCAATTCCGAAAAATACGTCGTATGTAAGAATTTTAGACTGGACAATAGTCAGGAAATAGTTAAATATTTCTATCCTGTCTTTGACATTGGCGATGATAAAAGCATTAATGAAATTTTATCAATTAGACCCCCCTATTTATTTATAAACAAGATTGAAGAACTCAATGCAATATATGGACAGCAGCAATTAGACAGCATAGCTAACACACTTAATCTGATAGACAATCACAAATCGGACAAGATAGAAAATCTAAAAAAACAAAATATTCAAAAATGTGTAACTTGGTGTCAAAAATATAATCTTCCGCATAATAAAAACAATAGCGGAAATATATTTTTAAATAAACACAATGAATAAATAATTATAAAATTGATTTTAATATAATTATTTAAAACTGAATTAAATGACTAGCAGAACAGTACGAATTAATAAGAAATATAAAGTAAATAATAATCATGTTAATAATTATATAATTATAACTAAACAACTACTTATTAATATTATTCTATGGATGCTAGTTTTCACCACATTTGCTTTATTGATTGTGAATAATGTATGTAAAATTGTATCTAAAAAAATGGATTACATTTATCTTAAATCAATTGGTGCAATAAGTCAGGTAATTGAATATATTGATAATAACAATAAAGATAACTCAAGGCGGTCTATTATATATGATAGAGCAAACAAGGAACCTTATCTCATAAGATACTACTTGTTATTCAAAGATAGAGAGAAATTTCCATTTAATGTATTCATCCATAAATTTATGAAGGGAGATGATGACGAAGACCCACACGACCATCCTTGGGGATTCTTTCATATCATATTGTCGGGTGGATATTGGGAAAATGTTCCAATGAAGATTAGCGAGAATAATTTTGACAGAGGATTCTGTAAGGTCTGGCGTCCTGCGGGGTATTGGAATATCGTTTCATCGGATTACACACATCGCATTGAGCTACGTGACGGCGAACCAAAACCATGGACCATATTTGTTCCCTTCAAACGCAACAATCATTGGGGCTTCTGGGTTAAACAGAACGATACTGAGCCATGGATAAAACAAAACAACGAGGATTATTTGAGAAATAAAGATGTAACTAAAAAAATGGATTAATAAATTTACGATACGATAATTTCTCCTTGCATCAGTGCGTGATTTTCACATATATAATAGTATGTTCCTGGTGTATTTGGTGTCCAAGTTATAATACCTATTTCAGCGCCATTATTTATAGCTGATGGATTTGTAACAGCATCGTTTGTTCCAGTTGTAGCTGCGGTTTTAATCCAAAATGGATGACCCGATACATTAACTTCAAATTTTATAGTATCGCCTACACTAATATTAACAGGAACATTATTGCCTGATATAATAATATTAGCACCAGTTAAATGATACGCAGTATTACCGACTGAATGAACATGTATTAGATAAAAATTATTCAAAAAAAAAAAGTATTATCACATTTCCGTTTTGATCCAGGTAACCTATGAGGTGAACACTTATTGTGTTTTGATTTCAAGAAGTAAATAGCGTTGGAGTTTGCGCTGTATCTTCCGGCGTTTTGTGCGGCCAAGCCGTATGCCGATGCGAAACTCTGTGCGTTATTATTGATGGTGTCAACCTTGAGACGAAGGAGTCGTGAGCCACTTGAAACCGCACCTTGTGTAGAAAACTTTTGGTTGTTTGGCTTGTAAATGAGTTGGTTCGGTTTTGTGCAATCTGGCTGATCACCCGAATTCTTGTTGTAGTTGGGCGGACCCTTGTTGGTATCGTCGGATGGATGTAGCGGTTTACCATTTGAATCAAAATAGTTAAGACCATCCACTTTGGAACCCGTGGCTTGGTTCTGTGCGTAGGTGCGCCCTCTGGATTGTAAGTAAGCGCGACTATCAGTGTAATATTTTTTGTCTACAATAGTAGAGGCGGTTTTGATAACGTGATTTTCGGGATTACAAGCCACGCATACTGTTTTTCCGGCATCTTCGTCAAAAAAGGTGTCTTCGGGTTTCGGGTCTTGTATCTGTATTCCGTGATTAATCTCGTCTACTAAACCAATTCTATGATTGTCATCATCACAGATAGTTCCGCTTCCTAAATTCACCGAGCCACCTGGCGTATCCATAGGCATTCCGACCGCCGACCGACCACGACTATTTTTTCCGTTAAGCTCTTTGCGCCATATTTTAAGTCACCTTT
>MDTG01176574.1_pt1 | contig 12712 bp, 12 predicted proteins | sample 811421 | NCBI WGS metagenome assembly MDTG01 (sample SAMN05326645, study PRJNA326480) | marine metagenome | isolation source: seawater | place: Pacific Ocean: South East | collected 2011 | reverse complement strand
CATCATTACTCAGGCTTGATGTCACACTGTGGTCCTGAAGAATGATGTTCCGGGTGGCTTCAATAATGGCTTCTGCCTTCTTCAATTCTTTCCATTCTGGCTTTTTGGTCCAAGCCTCTATTATTTTTTGACACGCTTCAAAAGCATCGGGATTCTCATACTCAAATAAGGATGAACCTTTAAATTGCCCTTTCTTATTCCAGACACGGTTGAATGTGACCCTTATACATCCGTGTTTGGACAGGTCTGAAAAAAAGTTATCTCCATGCTTTTCCCAAAAGTGTATCCAAAGATTTAGATGAGCTTCATCCTTGAAGGTAAGCATATTGAAAGTGCTCAGAGCAGCTTTTGTTTCAGTCATATGATCTTCCCAGTTAGGTCAAAATGAAAAAACTTCAATTAAATGGAAACGATGAACGTGGTGTTGCAGGCACAACTAGCTTCAAATCTTTGCCTTTAGCTACTGCAACGCAAGTGAATTTGGGAGGTGTTAATCCAATTTCTCTAAGTTCTATTCCACTGTTCTGCGCATCTGCGTAACAGCTTCCAGCGTCTTCATACCTCAAACCACTATCCAGAATGTTTCCACTCAACACCCAAAGAAGCACAAACTCCATTGCAACACCATTGTAAGCTTGTGGTCTACCCACATCAATCAAAACGAACAATAACGCTTCAATTACAATGTGTTAACACATGATGTGATGGGGAGAATGGTGCTGGTGGAGAGGTATGTTTCTCTGCACAAGCACCAACCCATCACTGTGATCGAAGCTATCAGTAGAATCTCACTTACGTGAACACCCGTCAACACACTATAAATGGTCTATCCAAACTTAATTCCCCGCAACCAGACACGAACCTTCTGTTAAAAGTCCTACAATGGGTAAGAAAGTCGTTAGCTTGCTCTATGCACACTGATGCAGTCAGAGATTTCACAGGTGTTATATGGAAATCAGAGGGGGGTGTTTGTTTATCGTTACTAGTACTGGGAGAGTGAGCATGTAGGTGACTACTGGCCTCCTCTATAAAAAAAATAACTAAGTGTCATCATTTGCCTATGCACTAGCAAAGGTAATGCTCCCCCATGCACGGGCCAGCCCGGGCTAGGCAGGTATATGTTGTCAGGGTATGCCACAGATGGGGACTTTTTATTCTAGGTTTGCAAATTCACACCGGGCATACACTACTGCTTCATCGATGTACGCATTTAACTAACTGACGTAATGACTGATCTCGGAATTGTAGCTACTGATTTTGGCATAGTAACTATCGATTTCCCATTCATCGCATGTGTGGGTGCCAGTATATTCGTCAACACACCAAGGCACAGAGGACTTTTGAGGTCTAAAGCTAAAATGGGAGGTATTCTCTAAACGCAAACAGCCCCCATAATGCTATAGCTGCCCACATCAATACCTTTCTCTGTTTGGGTGTGAGGTTTTTCATAAAATTTATGCCTTTATAAACTAACTCAGGCTGCTGAGTGTAAAACAATGTGTCTTTAATCTACAGCTTTATCTTAAATGTTTGCTTCTTCGAATGATTTCCCAATTCTGACTTCGTCATTTTACATAACCGTGGTCATCAACTTTTTTGCCCAACCATTTTTAGAGAAAAATTTGATATTCTTATAACCAGTAGGATGAATAAATTTCTTAATTTTTGGTTTTTGAGAGCTCAGGTAATTGCTGCTAAGAATCACAGTGCGATGAGAACTAGCAGGTTCGATTATCGTGTAACAGCGCCCATATCACATCTAATTGTTTCGCACAGTCTGCACTTGCGATCTCCATAATACACGTGACTATCGCCACTTACCTACTCCCATGCATAGTCCGCTAGGACTGTGTGGGCATAAAGTATCAAGGTAGTGCAATGGATGTGTATTTTTTAATCTCAAACCAAATAATTGCTCAATTTGAATAGATTTTGACCCGTTCCGGATCTACTCTTTTTGGAAGGCACTGAGAGTAAATACGCTTTTTTTTGGGAACACCGATTTGGTTTTGCGCATTTAACCTAGAAGAGTAATACAAGCATGAATCAACGCTTGCAAAATATCCAGTACTGATATTTTTGGTGTCCAAGTCCGTCACAAACGCAAATACTAGCTGTAATGTCAAAAGAATATTCCCTAGATCAATCTATGACTCACCAGTAAGCCACTGAGCCTGACGGACACGCTACTTGCACCAAATCTAAAAGTATTGAAAACTCATATTGGGTAATCGATCAAACTATGCTGAAAAAAAATTTTTAGCCTTACAGATAGTTGAGCATGTAAGTGACCCCATGAATTCGTTTGACGATAAAAGGTATAGGGTGTTTAGAACAAATAATTGCTTTTGAAACTCAGCCGCACTAACAGGGCTTCTAGGATTTTTCGTCCGAGCAACTTGCTAAAGCTATTATATCATGAGGCGCCCTAATTTTTGGATTTATGGCTTGAACTTTTTTAACATAGTAATAGCTCATACCTAATAACTTGAGAGGAAGGGACTTTACCCAATTCCTCAACTTAAAGACACCAAACCATTCGAGATTGTGATATGGGGCCACAAATCTTTCTAAATCAAGTGTATTCAAAAAATTTTCCATGACCACGGCTACTGACACATCTTTGGGCAGAGTTTGCAAAAGCGCTTCAAGGATTGGTAATTCAAACCCTTCAACATCAATTTTGATAAGGCCTTTACGCCAATAGTTGTGACTTCCAAACAAATCTGAAAACCATTTTTTAGCATCTACAAGTTGGACGTTTTGGATGATGTAGTTTTCGCGCGTTGGCCTTTGAACCTTATCATTATGCCCGTCGTAAGCATTACCCTGTTTTATGAATGCTCCGCCAAAATTAGTGCGAGGGATCCAAAGTTCCTCAATTTTGCTCTCTCTTCCCAAGCCTAATTTATGGATTGTCGATTTATGAGATAAGCCATTTAGCTCAAGATTCACATCAAGAATTTTTGCCAGTGTTCTATTTGGTTCAACGCAATGTATGTCTTTGAAAGCTGCTCCACTCATAATAGTCGATAGACCCACATTAGCACCAATGTCTAAAAAGAAATCATCATGCGTCTTTGATATATTCCCAAATAAAACCTCCAGATGCGGTTCATGATAACCGAACAGAGTTGGTTGGTGACTAATTATGTCGGTTGGCTTAAGATAAAAATTTGCGTTGGCGTTTATTAGTTTTTTTAGAATATTCTGAGCCTGACGAGAATATATCTTGTGGAAAAGACCTGGATCATAAATACACTTAAGAATGTTGGTTCTAGCGTCGGACATCGAATTCCACAATGAGTTGTGTTTTTAAAGCCCAAAAGATATAGAATTTCATTTTACTTTAGTCCATCCCATGTTCAGTAGTGCGAATCTTTGCTGGGGACCCCGCATTCTATTCAGGCGGCTAAAAAGGTGTGCAAGATTGAATGTCAAGGTTTATTCAGCTACACCCTCTATAATCATAAAGTCAGTGTCAGAACATTCCTCTCTAATAGCTTTTGCGGCTTGATACTCGTCACTATAATAAAACGTATTTGCGGCTTCTTTGCTCTCAAACTCAATCATCATAACGATGCCATTGACATCGCCTTCAAGTCTTTCAGCGCCTGGGCCACGAGCAAGTACTTTACCACCATATTTTTTTATGGCTGGCCCTGCCATGCCAGAGAATTGTTGGAATTTTTCTTGATCCCTTACTCTGATGTTAGCCACTACATAACCTTTTAACATCACATATCCCCAATCTTTAAAATTAACCTGACTAAGTGATCGTTTAGCACGAATGGCGCTACCAGTTAAGTTATAAACAATAAGAGATGGTGCTGTTGGAAAAGTAGTTCTTTTAGACAGAGATCAACCCGTTCCTGCTATCATAATTAACAGTAAATCTCACGCACGCGTACATCAACGAGAACGCTGACATGGTGTACCCGGCAAACCACACCCACTACGTTGTGATAATTTTTTTGGTAGCCGTGAAAGCGAATAGCACTATTGCGTTTTTAGTTCAACTTGAGGTTAAAGGAGGTAGGCGTCTGAGTGATATTTATCTCTTTTTGAATAACATTTAGCTGTTCAGTGAGAACTGCATTATCAGTCCCCACAAGACTGATAACTACTGTCCCTTATATGCTAAATTTTATAAGTTCGGTTTTGGAAAGTGCCGACCACGAATACCTTTATTTTTGACATGGGTAGATGGAATATATTCCTACCTAGGCTCACTATTGTACATGTGCCGATAAGCAGATTGTTTTAGAAATTAGTCAGCCAACTAAATCGGATAAGAATGTGATGTGGTCTTGTTTTGATGAGTTTAAGAATTACTCTATTATTTGCACCCAGCGAAAATTGCATGCTTCTTAAATAACCTGAACCACATTGTTTACTTGTGTTTCAAAAATCCATACTTAGAGAAGAATAGTTTAAGGACTGCGGGGAGAATTCAATTGTCATTGAAAAGAGCCATAAAAGCACATGGTTTTAAAGACTTTTTGCAAATGGGATTTGCCATAGCTACATCAAAAAAGATAATTCCACCGTCAAACCCAAAAAATGAAAATTTGCGCCGCATAAAAGTCGCAGAGTCGGCAATCATAGGCCAAAACTTGGCTCAAGAATTCGAAATTTTTTGTGAATTGGGAAGAATGGTCAGCGGTGCAAGTCAATGCATGGTGAATATTCTTGATGGTGAAAATCAGTTCACCATTGGCGGAAGTGGCCTTTCGGTGGACCCACTATTGCCAATTCCACAAAAAATGACGGTATGCCAATTTGCCCTATTATCTCCTGAGCCATTTATTGTTAGCGATTTGTCGGCAGATGAACGCTTTGGCAATTCCATTATCACAAAGCCTCCAATAAATGGTGCAGCCTACGCAGGATTTCCACTCAACACACCTGATGGAGTTATCCTTGGCACCTTCTGTGTTTTTCACGAAGAGGCGACGGACTTAACAGTCGAACAAACCCGCATAATGTGCCAAATTGCCAAGGCAATCTCTGACCACATTTTATACCGAATTGAGGGGGCAAATTTCACTGCCTCGCGTGTGAGTGCGATGCTTAACAACTTTAAACTAATCGTCCCTGAAGGGACTGTTGAAGAACTCATTTCCTTTTTGGATTTTTGTGCTTACGGCACGACATCACCAGATAATCTCATTTCTCTTCAACGTGATGGCATTATCACTAAAGCAAAGGATTGCTGGATGCTCTCACAGAACGGGAGTGACCTAAAGGCTAAGCTAGGTCTCACAAATTCTGCGTACCGTGGTCATCAATCAAGTTCAACAGCACATAAAAACCAACTTGATGATCTACTAAATGAAATGGATTAGTCAGTAATGTTTTCTACCCAACTACAATTGAAATTTACATCCATTTCAGAGGCAAAAATCGCAGCTCAAAGTCTTTGTGAATTACTCAAAAGCCGTATAACGACATTCAATCTTCAGGGATTGCAGGTCACTGTTGGAAAGAGTGGAGACCTAGCCATCAGTGTTAGATTTGACGAGGTTGCTTCAATGGTTAAGTTTGAAGAGGATTTACCAAAAATTCTTGAAGATATAAAAACCGCTTTTGTATTCAAATCGTCCCGGTTCTCTGGTGTCTGTGTATTGTCTTTTGAGAGGGAAGCAATGTCTTCGTCCGTTAACATTGGCGCTGAAAACTAAATCATTCTTCGCCTCTGGCAGCGGAGTTAATTAAGTATATCTAAACACTGCCGTGGCGGAAAAAAATTCAATGCCTCGAACTCAACTGGAGAAAATTTGGAATGATAAATGTATATTTTGACGGAAAATGCGGTTCATGCGGTAGAGAGATTCGGCTATACAGGGACTTGGCACCATCAAAGACTTTCGTCTGGAATGATATTGCTAATGACCCAACTCTATTAGACTCATCAGGGATAGATCTAGAAAATGCTCTCAGACGGTTACATGTCCGTGATAAACACGGCAAGTTGTATGTTGGCGTCGCTGCATTTATTTTGATTTGGCAGCAACTCCCACGCTTAAAATGGCAGATATATGCATTTGTATTAAAGTTACCTTTGATGTTACAAATTGCCTCATATAGCTACAATAAGTTAGCAGATTATCGCTTCTCCAAACTTTCACATTGTCAAATTGTGAGCAACGTTGTTAACGAGAACTAAGTTTCAATAATGTTATGTTCGTCGAAGACAAGACATCCTATTAAAGCATCGATCACCGAAACAGAAAAAATGTTGAAGTGGTCAGCAATAGCTCTGGGGGTCTTTTAGCAGGACTGTCAGGATAAATAATGTTGAAACTTTTTTATTCAAAAAAATCGTGTGCCTATGCTCCTCATATTCTGCTCTACGAGATTGGTGCTGAATTTGAGGCACAGCATTTAGACTTTGAGAAAAATGAACACATTTCGTCAAATTTTCTCAAAATCAATCCGAAAGGAAGAGTGCCAGCATTAGCAACTCCTGATGGTGTTTTAACTGAAAACCCTGCTATTCTTTTTTTTCTTGCACAGACATACCCACAGAAAGCCCTTGCGCCCAACAACTCCTTTGAATTGGCAGAGGCACAAGCTTTTAATTTATTTATATCTTCCACCGTGCATGTTGCCCACGCACATAAACATAGAGGATACCGTTGGGCAGATGATAAGGATGCACAGACTGCGATGGCTTCCAAAGTGGCTGACAACATGGCAGATTGTGCAGCAATGATACAACAGCACTTCTTTAAGGGCCCGTTTGTTTTAGGAAATTCATTCTCTATGTGCGATCCCTACCTTGCGTTAGTTACAAGGTGGCTGGGCCCAGATGGGGTAGATCTAAATGATTTTCCCAAATTAAAAGAGCATCATGAAATGATGAAAAAACGACCATCTGTAAAAAAAGCCTCTGAGCTATATGAATGAACAAACGAGGCAACTCATTGAATTTGGTAACTCACGCTTTACCCATCTCACTACCTATACAACAACTCCGTGCGGTTAATCAGTGACTTACAAATAGTGGCATGTGAAAATGATAATCATTTGTCTTGTGATGATGGCTAATGCGGCCTGAATGAGGAAATATATCCGTGTTAAATAAATGTTAATTATCAAATTTTAGAAAAGTCAGCTAGTCGGGAGAATGAGTTGAAATATTTGGAAATTTTGATATGGATTGGCACCATTTTTGGAGCAGCTTCCAATGTTGGCATTCACTTTTTCAACGATATTTTAGGTGTAGCTTCGGTATTTAGTGGAGCCTTAGGTTATGTACTTTTCAAAAATGGCGAAGGCAACAAAGTCAACAATTTCGAGGCAGTGCGCAATTTATTTTGGCTGATTGGGTTTGCTAATTGGTTTAATTGCAATCGCGTCCAACGATTTCGGTATTTGGGGTGATCTAGATTAGATTGGGCCAGCACTTGCGGTGTCAATGCTTCCACTGGTTTATGGCTATATAATTCGCTTGGTTTGAATGGTTGAATCTTAAAAGGAAAATGGTGAGTAATTCCTTAGCCTGAGATGTTTTTTATCCCTATGACTTAATGAGGCGGTTGAAAAGTAAATTTGACTTACATCTGAATATGATTAAGGGCATGAAAAAGAACATATAACACAAAGCCGCATAGAGGTGAGCGCAAACAAACAGCGTCAATAGGTTAAGATCCTACTTGCGTGTTTTAAAATACATTTGCCCATGATATTTGCTTTTTAACACCGGAATATCTCTCGTTTAGTTTGCAAGCAGTAATAGTTAGTTGTCTGATAAAAATTGCCAATGCAATCTAGCTGAGACTGCATACTGATATTTAGGATTAGATGAGTGTCATTCACTCACCTAATTCTCAAAACTAAACTTAAATGGAGCTATCACTCCACGTCACACTTTTTTTCATTAGAAACAATAACTATTGTGGGCAGGCAACACGGAAAACAAATATGTGCTTGTTGACATGTAGAGGTACTTGCATAACTCTTGTTGGATGCTTGTACGACAGCACACTTGGCGCATCATAATGGAACACGACTGCTCTCCACCAACACCATTTATTTTGTCACAATTGAACTACTCAATTGAGTTAAGGCCATATCATTTGCGGTAGTCAATGTGGTCAGACAATATGGTAGAGACAAAAATTCTATTGAGAAGTTGCCTTTCAATCATCACCTTTATTAGCTGCATCACTGTTTCTATTACTGCCATGTCATATGAAGAACCTTACTACACCATTGTAAAAAAAACTGAAATTTATGAGGTGCGCCGTTACTCAAAACGTTTAGTGGCCCAAGTAAATTATGATCAGGAGAATAGCGGATTCAGAATTTTGTTTAATTATATCTCTGGCGAAAATGAAGGCTCTACAGAAGTCCAAATGACCATTCCAGTGACGCAGTCAACCCAGATTGATATGACTGCAACTGTCACCCAGTCTAAAAACGATGGTCAAATGGTTATGAGGTTTTTTCTACCAAAGCAGTATTCGTTAAAAACTGCTCCAAAACCAACTGACCAAAGAGTGACCATTGCTGAACTGCCTGAGCAATATTTTGGCATAATCAGGTTTTCTGGGTTCGCATCCGACAGGAATTTTGAAAAACATAGTCTAGAATTGAAATCTGCACTGATTAAAGATGGCTTGGTTACTTCTGGGCAACCTATAAAGGCAACTTATAACTCCCCGTTTACAGTTCCGTTTTTACGGCGTAACGAGGCAATGTACCCGCTATTTTGGAAGTGATATAGTCGTCCATGTCACCTTAAACTGAACCGTATTCTAGGTTCGATACGCCTCGTCTTTTTTACCTGTTGTCCATTGACCAATCGCGTCAATTTGGCTAGCGGACATTCAAAAGCACAGAATACCCCTCGCAATGGGTATCCGAAGAAATGAATGAAACAGCTTTCAGGCACGTCAGGCTTTAGCCATTTGTTAATGGCCGTACTCACTGAATTTGCGTTGCACCGATCCTGACTATTATATCAAGAGAATTAAATTTGTTGTTTGGAAGGCTTTGCAAAGTTTGAGTAGCTGCCCAGAGAGGCGCACCAATAAGACGAGTGGCTTTCTGTTTGCCCTAAGTTTTCAACCGCCTCCAAGTATAAAGAGTTAAGTACATATAGGGCATTTTAGAGTGAAGAACGAAGTCTGATTTAGCTAATCCAAAGGCCTCTCCCAATCTCACGCCTGTTTCATTGACTAAAGTCAAAATCCAGCGGAGGTTGTTATTGCTTCATAGTCATTTAGTTTTTCAGATGCATTAATTAAGCAAGGAAGACTTCCATTTCTTCTTTCCTCTGGCATATAAGTGAAAACAAGGTCCAAATTAAAATAACTCTGGAAGTAACCACTTGTTTGTTCACTGGCAAAGTTTAGGTACCAACGCGAGAGACACACAGGAAGCTATAAGTATATTTTGTTGGGTGGTTACATACCTTGGGATGCGCTCAGACATGACTGTTTTATTTTGAAGAGTAGGAAAATTTACTCGGTATAAAAACGCAACCAGGCTGTTTTGTTACTTTGGAAAAAGCATAATTTTGTTAGAAATAAGAACTATAATATTAGGAGCTTTAGATGAAAGATTTTAATCGAGTCGCATTGGTAAGTGGCGCTGCTCAAGGAATTGGATTTGCTTGTGCTGAGGCGCTTTCGGATGATGGCTTCTTTGTCGTTTTAGCAGATATAAATGAGGACGCAGTTCATCAGGCTGCAGCAAATTTTGGCAATTCCGCGACCGGCATTTGTGTCGACATGAGTGACACGGAAGCAATTCTCAATCTTTTTGATATTGTTGAAACTAAATTTGGGCCGGTGGAAATTCTTGTAAATAATGCTGGACAGGCAAAACCAGGTGATTTTCTGACCTACGAAATTGATGCTTTTGATGCAGTCATAAATTTAAATTTACGGGGCCCATTTATCACCACTCAAAGAGCTGCACGATCTATGATTGAAAGAAAAATAGAGGGCTCGATTATAAATATGTCATCTATAAATGCCCAGCTAGCAATCCCAAATATTCCAGCCTATTGCGCATCAAAGGGTGGGCTCATGCAACTTACAAAAGCAGCTGCATTAGCACTTGCTCAATTCAATATTCGTGTAAATGCTGTCGGGCCAGGGTCAATCAATACAGAAATGCTTGCCGGAGTAAACAGTGACCCTTTGGCAATGCAAACAGTTCTTTCTAGAACACCAATTAAACGGCTAGGAGATGCAAAAGAGGTAGCGGACGTAGTCGCATTTTTAGCAAGTAAGAAAGCGAGTTATATTACCGGTGAAACTATTTATGTTGACGGTGGCCGATTAGGATTAAACTACCTTAGTTGACGTGACTTGGTCATTTAAATTCATAAATACACTCGCCATCAAAAAGACAAAATATTTGTCGAGGTGTTAATGGGAATAAAATAGAATCTTATTGATAACGTTCATAGAGTTGGTTAACAACTCACGCATTTTCAGGTTAAAAAAGAATACATGGAGGTAAACACACGCTTTACACAATTGACATTCAGCCCCCGGTCAAAGCACCAGTCCTGAAACTGAGCAGCGGCTTATGAGAAATAGGAAGTAATTAGTTTTTGCCCAAAAACTTAAACATATACTGACCACTTTTACGAGCAGTTCGGATTAACGCTCTGTTGTCCTTGTTGTTGATTGAGGGATTCATCTCATTTACGTTTATCATAAGAGGCGATGTGTCTTCCATATCACCTGTCGTGAAAAAATGAGAGCACGGTGTTTGCCACCATAATTGAACGAGGCTATTGTGTTGGGGAGATATCTGCGATGGGTTCACCAATTTTTGAATTACGAAAATTAAATGAGGATGACTTTGATAGGTGGAAAAGATTGTGGAGCACCTACTTGGCTTTCTATAATTCAACAGTTACAGAACTCGTTTATGAGACGACCTTTGAGCGTTTGGTCTCAAAAGACAATAAAACTCAACATGCAATAGTCGCTTGCAAAAACACAGAAATGATCGGCCTTGTCCATTTTATCTTTCACCCTGATAATTGGAATATTGAGGACGATTGCTATTTGCAAGATTTGTTCGTCATTGAAACTGCAAGAGGTGGGGGTATCGGTCGCTCTTTAATTGAAGCTGTATATGTCGAAGCAGATAAACGCGGCAGCCCAAGCGTTTATTGGTTAACCGAAAAAACAAACAAACAGGCTAGGGCGTTATACGATAAAGTAGCGCAAGAAACTTCTTTTATAGAATATAGCAGGTAAGAGTTAACGCCTGCTCAAAAAAACAAACAAGTTAAAATATGATACCCACGGAGAGGTTCCGCATGGGAACAAATGAAGATTATTTATCCAACCAAGTGAAACGGTTTCTGACGTTTTTTGGAGGTAGTCATTAGCTCCTATTCGTCTGGATCTTCCTTTATTGGAAACGGAAAGGATAAATGATTTACCATTGGTTCCTGTTGACACGAAGTGTCACGTGCATAACTCTCAATCACCAAGTGTACAAAAAAACACCCAAAGTGTTAGTCGAACACGATAACTTTTCACCAGCAATACTTTTCCCCTGACGGTTGAAATACTCAATTGATGTAGAATACTCTATTTTAAGAATCCAATTTGGGAAGACAATATGTATGTTCGGATTGCCGAAGTGACATCTACTTCGGATATGCAATTTAAGATGTTGATGGCCTTTGTAGAGAACGTCCTTCTTCCTCGTAACATTGAGGCTGGCCAATTAAGTGGCGAAATATTCAAAACATCAGATAATTCTTGCTTCGTAGTATCTCGCTTTTCTTCCAAAGAAGAGGCTGACAAGATCATGAAAATAATGAGAGCCGAGATGGAAGAGCTAAGAGGCAACAACAGAATTCGTTTTTTAGAAGGAGAGCGCTCGTTCAACCTTTTTCGACCAACCTAACGAGCATTAATCGCATTTAAGACTTTAATCTTTGCCACCCATTTGCTTTGACACCAAGCGGATGCACATTTCTATTTAATCGGGTAATTCTACCTAATCTTTATGCAACTACGTGTTAAAACACCTTAGATAGGTAGTTAACTGTCTTCAGCCTGCCACGCGTTGACTATCTCAAACTTCCCATGACCGAACGAACAGTTTTTTTACTTCAGCACTCGCACAACGTAGCATTCAATGGGTTAGCATTGCAGCTCTTATAACTGCAATATTTTGGAAATATGAAAGGGTAAAGTAAAACGCTTCTAAAATAAGATTAGAAGCCGATGTAGACTCACATCAAGAGGCAGTTTTCTCTCACTTACTATGGCAATCAAACGCATTGAAGAGCGGGGACGGAAAACGACAAGGGGTATTTCTAAATCCATTGGTATGCCGTCGCTAGCCAATTGAAGTTGAATGACAATCTCCTGCGTTGTCTTCAATGATTAGAAAAAACAAATAAGTGTGAACTTTCTATGAACCAATGGAAAAGCCTAAATTATTCGATGCACATGCTAACGTTTTTTTCAGAAAAATCAGAGTTTTTCTTCTGAACCTAAAAATTGATCTGACTCTCTTGCTAATTTTTCAAACACTGCAAGCGCATCATCAGGACTAAGACTTTTTAAAGCCCCAGCTCTCACCTCATCTTTTGTCCACATCCAACTTTTATATGGATCAAATTTCATTGCCCAAGAAGCAAAAAGTCTTCTTCCTGTCCTTTCATCCCTGAGTTTTTGAATCTCGAGGTGACGGTTGTCGATCAAAATTTTTTCAT
>MDTG01405872.1_pt1 | contig 12713 bp, 20 predicted proteins | sample 811421 | NCBI WGS metagenome assembly MDTG01 (sample SAMN05326645, study PRJNA326480) | marine metagenome | isolation source: seawater | place: Pacific Ocean: South East | collected 2011 | reverse complement strand
TTTATGAAAGCATACAGAAGAAACACACAAATGAAAATTGTTCAAGATGTTACAGGAATAGATATTAACGGTGAAATACATGGATATTAAGCAAAATAGATTTTTAATAAAAGAAAACAGTTACATTGTTGATTTGTTTAATGTGGACTTTATCACATTCAAAGAGAATGAAAAGGATTTTGGTTCATATTGGATTAAATTACATATCGGCTCAAAAGAAGTCAGATACATATGTAACGATATAGACAAACTAAAAGAAATAGTGGAATTATGGTGTGAAATACACGGCAAAACAATTTCACTTGACGAAAAAGAATTGGTAGGTGAGAACCAATGGGATTGACAAACAGCAATAACAGTACGAAAGCAGCAGCGAATGAGGTAACAAACAATCAAAGAGTTTTGTTATTTCACGATAAACTAAAGAAACAAACCGGAGAGAGATTAGCGAGAAACAACCGTCTAATTTGCGGTATTTGGGGAGAACCAAAGACCGTCAAAAGCGGTATCGCTCTTGATTTCCCCGATAAACAAATCTATGTTTTAGATTGGGATGATGGTTGCGAACCAACATGGCGACAAAACCACGATATGACAGATAGAATTACACTATGGAATCCTGAAGTCAGAAATCAAAACGGTGAATTAGACATACAAAAGTCTGAAGCAAATTCAGAAGATTTTGTTTTGTATGTAAAGTCTAAGATTGAAGAAGGCGAAGATGTTCTCTTTGTATTCGATGGAATTGATAAGTGGCTTGATTGTTGCACACTTCATGTAACAGGTTCTTCTAAGATTGGAAAGCCACAGAAGATGAAGTTTGAATGGGGAAAGCGTAATGCACCATTCTATTCTCTTCTAATGATGTGTAAGAATCTAAACTGCGACCAAATTTACATTACTCATGCTAAGGCCGATTATGGCGCAACAGGAGAAGTAATTGGTTCTAAACCAAATTGGCACAATTGGGGAGATTATCTGCATCAAGTAATTAACACAAAGCGCACACTAAAGAAGGGAGATGTTGTCTATAAAGCAGAATTGCAAAGTAGTAAATCAAATACTTCTTTAGTTGGAAAGACTTGGGAAACACTAACTATTGCTAAAGGCGAAGTTAAGTGGGATGGTATTTCTGAAATGCGAGAGGGGTTAATTTGAGATTTACTATTGATAGTAAAGAATTCAAAGAGGCTTTAGTTAGTTTGCGTGTCAAAGGAAAACACTTGGTTACTAATGGATTAGTCAATTCAAGTCTAAGTCAATATGCTTATTGTGTATTGAAAGACGGAACATTGTCTATGTTCAATGGTGATGCGACATTTATTGCTAATGTTAGATTAGATGTCGAATCAGAGAATGAAGGTACTTTTGTATTAGACTCTGCCATTGTTGTTCCTTATCTAACTGAGTTTGATGGGGAGTTACAAATAAATGTGGGTGATTATGTTACAATTCAATGCGGTACAAAGAAAGCGTCTGTGCCACTTGTAGTAAATCATCCTCAAGAAAATGCACTTAGCAAGGTTCAAAATATGCTGACTCATGTTAGATATGAACCTGTGCCTCGAACAATGTTTAACTTCGGGAAAACTTCTAAGTTTGAAGGTGCATTTACTTTGATGCAAAGCACTTTCAAAAAGACTTTGAAAACTTGTGAATTAGTCAAAAGTGGAATCTATAAATTAGACTACAAAGAAGGAGTGCCTTCTTTTTCCACAAGGCTAAATGTTCAAAACAAATACAGTGAGCCACTTGAACCTATGTTTGCTATTGGAGAAGATGCAACCATAGATTTCAGTGGCCCATTGTATGCCTTTTTCAAATCAGACCAATTACTTAATTTCTATATGAAAGATGAGTTTCCATTGTTGATTGTGTCTGATGATAGAATGCTAATTAAAGCACCATATGTAAATGGGGAATAGTAATGATAATATGCAATACAAATGACAATAAAAATATTTATTTAAGTTGGAGAGAAAACGGAAAAAAGAAAAGCAAGGTTGAGGAATTCAGACCTTATTTCTATGTTCTTGACGATGCTAAAGAAATACCATCGTATAGACCTTCTAAGACTTTAATTCGGCCCTTTGAATATGAGAAGGGAGATTGGGTTAATCTTGATGGACAACCACTAAAGAAAGTATATGTGGATAATTCTTATGATATTAAGAATGCACGAAAACTATTCTCTCAAACCTTTGAAGCAGATGTTCCATATCATTTCCGCTATTGTGTGGATAATCTAAATGATATGCCAGAATACAATATGCGTAAATGGTATTGGGATATGGAATGGCAACAAGGCGGAGAATATCACGATTGTATCACTACTATTGTAGTTTATGATAATTATGATGAAGAATACTATCAATGGGTTTGGTTTCCTAAAAAGACAATGCGTAAAATTATGCACACTTATCCTCTTAGGAATACTAAAATATTCACTAATGAAAAAGATATGATTGGAGACTTCATGACAAATATGATAGACAAAAACCCCGATATGTTGATTGCTTGGTTCGGCCACTTTGCGGATTTACCTAAATTGCTTGAACGAGCGTGTATTCTTGGAATTGACCCAACCATAATGTCGCCAATTGGGTCAATTAAGGGCGTTAAGAAGGTCAAGGATGGCTTCAAATTCTCTTATGGTGAAAAGGGCTTCTCGCCTATCGAACAACCCATAGGAGGCCGCATAACCCTTTCATTAGACATGGCTTTTGAGCGTCAATGGAATGACTCTCAAAGAGGAACATTACCCTCTTTGAGTCTTGATTATGTTTCTGAAAGCGTATTAGGTAAAAAGAAATTAGTATCAGAAAAGTTTCCCGATACAAATGAGTTTTACAGACATGGCTGGTTAGAAGATACAGAAACTTATCTTGAATATGCTCGAAAAGATGTCGAATTAATTGTTGAAATTGATGAAACAAACTTTTGTAGTGAAGCAATTCTTTCACTTCAAAGGTTATTGATAGCGCCATTTGATGCTTGTTTCTATGCCTCTCATATGGGTTCAATCTATTTTATGCGTAATGCTGGTTGGAAAGCACCAACAGGAGTTAAAGTCGAAAATAGAAAACAATACCAAGGTGCTATGATTTATGACCCCCTAAGTGAAAACACAAACGGTTTGCATTTAGGTGTAGCCGCATTTGATTATGCAGGTCTATATCCAAGTATGATTGTAGCCAGAAATATTTCCTTTGAAACTAAATCAAGCGAACCAACGGAGTTTGGAGTAAATATACTAACTCCAAGAGATTTTAGCGAAGTAAAAGAAACGGAAATGGTGTATTATAAAACAGATAAATTAGGATTAATCCCAAGAGCAATTCTGGAATTGAAATCACTAAGAAGTAATTACAAAGCAAAGATGAAAGAAGCAAGAGAAACTAACAATGGTGAATATGCTAAGTGGTATAATAACCAAATGGCGGTCAAAAGACTATCTGCATCTTTCTATGGAATTCTTGCATTTCAAGGGTTTGGATGGGCTGATGTTGATTTAGCCGCTTCTATTACTGCAAGTGCAAGAGAAGCGATTAGATTAGCGGCATTTAAGGCAAAGGAGATGGAAATATGAATAACCATAATAAGAAATGGATTAAGAAAATAATTAATGAATTAGAAGAACCCTTTACTGCTCAAAATGTAAAAGCGGCCATGATTGAAAAACATGGTACTGCTTTTACACCGAACAACATTAGTTTAGGACATTTCCTAAACAGAATATGTGTTGTGGTAGGAAAGCACAGAGGTTCTTTATTATACAAAGTACGAATGGAGGGAGATGAATGAAAACAAAATATGTAACAGTTAAAGTGGCTTATGACACAGAGGAAACTTGGGAAACTACTTTGCAAGAAGTAAAGGAGTTATTTCAAATGATGAACAATCTAAAGCGTAATGCCATTATCATTGATATTGAACAGGGCGTGAATACAAATGATGATGGACAGAACAAATGAATTGCTTGAAGAGTTGTTGAAGATGATAGCAAGAAGCAATAAGATATTGATGATGGTAAATATCGTAAATATAGCAACCATCCTAACAATAATAATGGTGATGTTATGAATAAAGAAAATGAAGAAGTTAAAAGACTGACATTAGAAAATGAAGGTCTTGCCGATAGAATAGAAGGCTTAGACGAAAGAATTAGAGATTTAGAAGGCAAAATCGAAAGATTGGAAATAGAATTGGAGGGTCTGTACGACCAAGATACACCGGAAATGTATCTTATAGCAAGAGCAGTACATGAAATGCAACAAGACCTGCTAAAATTGCATCCTGAATTAATAATCAATAATTTAGTATATGCCCCGAATAAGGTGGGAATGTGATGCCATTCACATATAATAGAACATGGACTGAAATACATGCTATGTTAGAAAAGGCGGAGAAAAAACAAAACCTGCACTATACTAAGATGCAGAAAGCAAATCGAAAAGAGAGAATATATCATATGCGTAACTACAAGGCATTAGAAGGAGTAGTTAAGGCTCTTAGATGGACTCTTGGAGATAAAGATATTAAACATCCATTGGAGTGATTAGATTGAATAAAAAAACAAAACAGGAACTATTAGATTGGTTTTCGCTTCACATTGATGATGTGACTTCAATTGCTATTAAAAAAGACAGAGTAACTCTTTTTGTTAATGGACTTGTTAAGGGAATTATATCTTATCAAAAAATAGGTGATTCAAAATGAAAGTAGTTTATGGACATACAGATTCAATTTATGTTCAGATTGATTCAGTCGAAAAGGCTGAAAAAGCAATCAAGCAAATAGAAAAAAGTGTTAGGGAACATTTTCCTAATGTTATGGGATTAGATGAACACCCTGTTCAATTAGAGTTTGAGAAGTATTATTCAGCGTTAGGAGTTGGTACAACCAAGAACCGTAATGCTGGCTTAGTATCTTGGGAGGATGGAGTTCGCTTAGATAAGCCAAAATTCACAATGACAGGATTTACTGCCAAAAGAGTTAGTGAAACAAAGTTAGCGAAAGAAGTACAGACTAATACTCTAACAATGTGGGTCGAAAATAAATCTCACGCAGAAATCACTAACTATTTACATGGTGTTTATAGTGACACTTTGAACGGCAAAGTACCAATTACTTCAGTGATTAAAAGAAGCCGTCTTAGAAAAGATAGACTAACAGTGAAATGCCCCGACTGTGGGAAAAAATATAGTCTAAAGGAATGTCAAAAATTACAAGAGTTACCATACTGTACTAAATGTGCATGTGCAGTTAAGAAGTTTGTAACGCTAGAAAATAAGACCCCTTCTTTGGGTTCTGGTATTGCTGGCGTTATTTACGGCTGGAAAAACAATATAGAGTTTGATGACTCTTATTTGTTTTTGAAAGTAAAAACAAATGAATCGTGGATTCATCCACTGAAACACGATAGAAGAAATGTTGAGTATATTTCCGGTGCAACCTTGAAGGACTTTGATGATGTAAAGCCCGATTGGAAACATTATGCTGAACAAGTAGTGGATAAAGCAAAGCCCATTTACAAGGCTATGGGATGGGATATATCGAGCATAAGAACAAATAGAATACAAGCAAGTTTGGAGGAATGGTTTTGAATAGAGAAGAATTAGATAAACTAAAAATAATAATGTATGCAAATTTTATATCAGAGCAAGTTGAAGGCTATCATAAAGGATATGATTTTGAAGATTATCTTATTATGATAATTGATTTAATTGAATATGAACTTAAAGATTATGTTTCTAAAGAGGCTCATAATAATTGGGTATTAGCCGGCGGAATAAGCAAACCGAGAGGGGAATTAAAATGAATACAAATGAAAAATACGATGCAAAAATAAAATCAATGCAAGAATACACATACAATTGGATGCCAGAGAATTATGACGACCCTTCAAAGCCAATTTTGAAGATTAGTAAATCGTCATTAGGTTCGTTTAATTGGTGCCCTAAGAAATATGAGTTCAACTACATTGAGAAACTGCCGCAAGACCAAACAGAAGCCATGATTAAAGGTACTATACTACATAATCATCGTGAGAATTTCTTTAATGACTTTGATGTTAAGAAGGCTGAAACTCTTAACAATCAAGAGTTAATTGAATACTGTACGGGCCTTATGCCTGTTGATGATTACTTTGACATATCTCTTTCAGTGGCGGCGTTTGAAGCACAGAGATTTGCAGAAGCAAAGACCGAAGAAAAGACACATGAGTATTTGCCTATTGCAAATGAAGGACTATTTGATTGTGAAATAACTATCCCTGCTGGCCCATATAAAGGCGGTGCTTGGAATGGTAATGAAGAGTTCTCATTAAATAGAGATTATGTGGTTCACCTTCAAGGTATTATTGACCGAGTATTTGTTGAAGATGGTAACTTAATTCCATTTGAATACAAGACCGGCCCGTGGAAAGATTACAAGCGTACTTCAATGCGTCAAGAAATGGCTTTCTATCAGTTAATGATTGAGAATTGTTCTGAAGAAGTATTGGATAAATTAGGTATTGATAAGGATATGACAGTTAGCCATTGGGGATGGTATTATCCTGTATCGAATTATGTTTATGTTGAACCTGTTAAGTCCCGTTCAATGAGTTCTGTTAAACTTAATATCGCTAAATTACTTTATGCTTATGAGCAAAAAGAATTCTCCGCCAAGTTTTATTACAAGACTTGCTCGCATTGTTCTTACTTTGGTATATGTGATGCGGCAAATACAGATACATGGGTGTGATTCAATGAAAGAATTAATCAGAAAAAGAGTTTTGTCAAAGAGTTGGACATTTTCAGAAATATCTGACTTAAACAATACAATACAAATCCTTTCTGAAGAAGTATGGTCTGAAATGACTTTACTTGAAAGAATAGATTTAGTGAGAGATGTTAGAATAAATGAAACCTTAGTAGGGTGGGACTTTGAACATGCTATTAGAGAAGTGGTGCTAACTTCTTTGAAAGGAGATATAGCAGAAGTAATTAAAAATATGCTAAGTAATGCAACAATAAATTTTGGAGGGAATAACAATGAAATATCCGAGAGAAGTATGGGCGGGAAGCCACATAAAGAACGCCCCGCAGATGAAAAGAAAGATAGCGTGGTCGAGGAATGAATATGTTGAGTTTGTTAATGCTCAAAATAATAGAACAAATGTTTATACAACCGTTTATGACTTTGAACATTTTTCAGAAAAAGCAAAAATAGATTCAACAGTTATATTGGATAGAATGTTTTTAGATTTTGACGGACATGACAATGATTTAGAATTGGCTTGGAGAGATGTTCAAATGGTAATGCAAAGAGTTATTCAAAATGATTGGAAACATACTCTCTTCTTTTCTGGGAGAGGTTTTCATTTGTTTCTCTTTGGAGAACGCACTGATAATATCAGAAACATTCAAATCTTTTTTAGAGAATTCAAATCAATACTTGATGCAAACTTTAGCGGAAGAAATACTCTTGATGAAAGAGTTGGCCAAACTACAAGATTGCGAAGAGTACCTAATACAGTAAATATGTCGTCTGCTGATGCAAACGGCAATCCGTATTATTGCATCCCCTTGACTAAAAAAGACCTTTCATTCGACCTTGAAAGTATCTTGTCTTTGGCTCAAGAGCCTCGCCATTTACCGTTCCAAATGGGCGGAAATAACTTGGTTGTATTCCCCGAAGCACCCCCTATTCAAGCGGTTGGGGGCGAGGTTTCAGTGCCGGAAACAATAGGAAAATTGCCTATGTTGCCGTGTTTGCACAATGCGGTTATGACAGAGAATCCGTCACATATTTCAAGAGCATATTTGGTATCTTGGTATCGTGACTTAATTACAGGATATACAGATTTGATTACTCTTGATGATAAAGTCGCTACTTTGAATTTAGTTGTTGATGAATTAGAAAGAGTATTTGCTGAATCAGATACAGTATGGTTGGATTGGGATAAAGATACTACCAAGAAACATGCAAGGTTCACAGTGTTCAATAACTACAATACCCCTCACTGTGATAAACTAATCAATGAAGGGTTTTGTATTGGTAAATGTTGGAGGTTTCCAGAATGAGAAAGAAAGTAAATTTTAGAATACTAAAAGAAATAACATTAAATGAATTAAATGGTGTTACAGGAGATAATATTTGGTTATGTGACTTAGTTGAACAAGTGGCTAATAAATACTCAAAAACTATGCCAGCATGGAATTTGACATCGAGAAATTATAGAAAAATAAAACAATGTGATATGATGATTTCCAATATAGCCAAAAATAATGGTTGGGGTTCAAAGCAGAAAAGAAGAGAGAATAATTTCTATAAGGTCGAGGGAATGGAAAAAATATTAGTCAGAGTAATAAATTCAACTCTATTGTATAGATTACAGGAGGAAGAATAATGTTAGTAATTGATTCAAGAGAAAACTCCCGTTTATCTAAATTAGTTATGCAACAAGCAAAGGCTATCAAAGTACCTTGTGAAAAACGCTGGATTGAGATAGGAGATTATGTATTTGATAATGTTTGCTTTGAAGCAAAATCAACAACAGATTTCTTAGGTTCAGTAATGAATAAAAGATTATGGACTCAATTAGATAATATGGATAGACATTACGAAACTAATGTAGTCATTATCTATGGAGATATGCAAGAAGCAATACACAATGTTATTCAGCATTCTCCAAGTAAAATGCCTATTGCTACAAGAAGCATTATGTTAAACAATAAGTTTCTTGGAGCAATAGGTCGTATTGTGTTAGACACCGATGCGAAGCCCTTTTGGGTTAAATCAGAAGAAGAAGCAGCACTAATTATAACAGCAGTTAGCAAAATGAAACCAATAACAAGAGAAACAATAGCACCACAAATATTCAAAAGAATAACAACAGATGATTTAAGAATAGATTTACTAAGCAGTATTAAAGGAGTATCAATAAAAAAGGCAAAACTAATGATAGAACAATTTGGTTCTATTATGGAAATAGGTGAGTGTTCAGCATATGAATTACAAGCCATAGAAGGAATTGGAGAAACCTTAGCCAAAAGAATAGTCTCCACCCTAAATTCAGAAGAGAAGGTGAAAATATGAATGAAAATGAAGTACAAGGCGACCAACGCCTTAATGACGATATAGAAGATGAAGAAGAATATGATAATATGCTCATACAAAATGCCGGTATTTTTAGTGAAGCATTACCGGCAATTGTGCGAGATTTTCAGAAATCAGCAGTTGAGGTATCACACTACAATGATATACCGGCTGGCATTTCATTCTTTAATATCTTAGGACAAGTAGTGAAGGACTTTGTTATTATCCCTAATGGGAGAAATCACGAAGATACCAGAATCCATTTTTGTTGGGTTCAAACAAGTGGAACAGGAAAATCAACATTATGGAATTTTGTTGGGCCTGTGGCAAAAAGAACATTTGAGAAAATAAATGCCACTAATCAACACCCACCACTATTAACAATGCAAGATGGATTACCAATACCTATGGTTAGACATTTCAATACTTTTGGAGTGACTGATTATACCGATTCAGTTCTAATTGGAGGCTTTGAAAAAGTCCTTCAAACTGAAAGAGGCGATGACGGTAATGAAAGACAAACCGGAATATGGGAGATGGAAAGAAGGCCCGGAATTTTAGAAGGTAGCGGATTAGCCCATTGGGATGAGTTTGAATACTCCGGTATTTTTAATCAATCCTCTCACAAAGAACAAGCAATTGTTTATCTAAATACTTTGATGAACAGTCTTTCCGGTGAATCTTGGATTATTTCTAAGGCATTAGCATCATTTGGCGGAGAGATTATGGAATGTTTCTGTGAGCGTTCAGTATTGGCTATGACTTATCCTCCATCTAACTTAAATGAAATTATCGCTGAAAAGGGAGTATTACAAAGAATGCTTCTGTATGTTTGGGAGGTTCCCGAATTTATTCAACATAAGATGAGAGAAGAACAAATTGACAAAGCAGGTACTATTGAAGAAGTCAATCAACCAATTGATAGATACTCTGATGCACTATTTACTCTATATGAAATGACTAAGAAAAGATTCCATGATGTTGGAGGCGACCCGCTTAAAACCATGAGATTTACAAGTGATTTTAATGCGGTTCTAAAGTTAGAATACAACAACATGAAGAATTACCTTAATAATACAAGAGCAGATGTGGCTAAGTTAGCAGGTAACTTTACTACCCGTCTAATGAAGATTATGATGAAGATGTCAGTATTATGTTCCATAGCATCAGCACCTTCAATTAACAATGAAGATGATAGATTCTTAGTCACCGGAACCAATGTTAGACAAGCGGCAACTATTGTCCGACAGTGTTATATGACTCTCGTTGATTGGTTAGAACGAAGCCTAAGAGTTAAGCGACAGTCCTTGGCAGAGCAAACGCTTGAACCTGTTTTCATGGAAATCTATAAAAATGAAAGTGAGAAGTCGGAGGATGGATTAGTCAACAAAGCGCAGTTTTTGAAGAAGGCGGGCGCAAAGGCAAAGAAATCTCAATCACAGATTTACAGACATTATGAAAGAATCCGTCATAAATTTGAAGAAGAAAAGCATGGTCGCAGTACATACATAAGGCGAATAGGAGTGGATGAAGAATGAAGTGGGAAAACACATATCTTATCTTTGAGGTAGCAAAAGGGCCAAAAGTAATAACAGATTCGTTAGATACTTACGGTGATGATGGATGGGAATGTGCGTCTATGTTATTAGTCGCAGGTTCCAAAATCGTTTGTTTCCTAAAGAGAAGAACCGATACAGAAGAACCCGTAAATAAAGAAGAAGAGAAGATTAGCAAACTATGGTCGTCTAATTCCTCTTCTTCTGCAAATAAGGAATGATAGCATGTCAGTATTAGCATTGGATATTGAAACCAAAAATATGTCCTATGAAATAGGCGGATTTGGTAATACCCATATGTTTCAAGTATCAACTGTTGCTACTTGGGATGGCAATACAGGAACAGTTTATGTTGATGAGCCGGTTGATTCATTTGCTAAATCTGGCCATGTGATAAAGCCCCTTTCTGAATTAAAATATGATTTAGACAATCATTTTCAGAAAGGAGGCTCTTTGTTAGGACATAACATTGTAGCGTTTGATTTACCTATTCTTAGAGATTCTATGGATATTTATTGTATTCATAAGTATCTAAAAGATGAGAGGTACATTGACACTTCAAAGATTCTATTGAAGGAACATGGCGAAAGATTTCAACTGAAGAACCTTGTTAAATGTACTATGAATGATGCCAAGTTAATGGATAGTGCAGATGCCCCTAAACTATGGAAAATGGGGCAATATGATGAAGTGGTGGAATATTGTATGAAAGACACACAATTAGTTTATGACCTATGGAAATACGGTCAAACAAATGGAATAGTCAAGGCTTTTTCTTTAGAGAAAGCAGAACATAAAGATTTAGAGGTGAAGTGGTAATGACAGGTTGGGATTGGTTCGGTCTGATTACCTTTGTCATCATTCTGATGCTTTTGTTCTTTGCGGCATTTGGAGGTTCTAATATCTCTGATGAAACCGTTGAAGATTACATGAAGCGTTTAATGAAGAATGATGGTAAAGGCGGTCTTTGATGAGTCTAAAGCAAAAGTGCATATTTTGTAATGAACGCACAATTGCCAAGAGAATTCTTGGCTTTTATGTTGGCTCTAATAAGCAAATTAAATTATGGGAATGTCGGTCATGCAAAGGCATTTGGTCGGATAAGACCAAAATAGGAGGGGGGGCGTAATGCCCTCCCTCCATTTTTTTTGGCTTTTTGAATTCTGATAACTCGTTTTTTATTATATCACGCTATTCCAATAATCATCCAGCCGGGAGTTAATGGCGCTATTGAGTCATTAACTCCTTGTAAAATAACACCTGTTTGTGGTGCTAATGTTATCGTGCTTGGCGCAGTTACATATGGATGTCCTGTATCATTCTGGTCTATTGTTTCTCCACCTGTTGCAGTAATAGTGATTGCATTAACAGGGTCTATATTTTTAATGTGATGAATTTGGTTTGCTACCGCATTTGGCATAGCAAAGGTATTTCCTGTTGGTGCTAAATTAAATGAATAAATTACTTTCTTAGTTAATGTTGGAACAGGAACTCCCGCCGCCGCATCTAATACTTCAAAACCAGCCAAGAAGTTTCCACAACTAACGCTCACTGTACCTGTTACCGAAGTAGTAGCGGATATTGCGCCTGTAACTGATAATGTGGAACCATCAAATTGTGCATTTGCTTCTGCATTCATTCCATCTGTGCCGGTAGCAGTAACTATTCTATTATTAGCCCCATTAGTCATAAAGTCCGAAACATCAACAGCAATTGTAGCGGTTGAGCCTTCAGCCGGAGTATGGGTAACATCTATTCCTGTTCCAGCCGAAACATCAGTCATATAATTTCCAACGGTGTCTGCTCCTAATGTAACACTATTTGCTTGTATTGTAGCCGCACCACCAGCCGCTATTGCTATATCTCCCGAAACATTTCCAAAGATTGCATCTTCTAAATTAGTAAATGAAATCTTTTTCTCAGTACCATTATCAGAGAATACAAAATGGTCTTGAGTTTGATGTAGTCCTGTGCCGCCTAATGCTGAATAACCATCAATATCTAAACCAATTCCATCTGTTTCAGAACTTGTTAGATATTGTATTCTTCTTGTTGCTTTAGCCGCACCTTTCT
>MDTG01311024.1_pt1 | contig 12714 bp, 14 predicted proteins | sample 811421 | NCBI WGS metagenome assembly MDTG01 (sample SAMN05326645, study PRJNA326480) | marine metagenome | isolation source: seawater | place: Pacific Ocean: South East | collected 2011 | reverse complement strand
CTCGATCATACACCTCGGTGACCACCCGGGATTACACCTTCGACGGCGCTGAAATTACACCACGTGCGTGGACGCTACCTCGGGTTACAGGACATATCGGCGCCTTCGCGCCTCAGCAGCAGGTGCAGCAGGCGACGATAGCCGTCCCGACGACAGCTCCCGCACGCGCTGCCGCAGGCCGGCATCGTCCAGCCTGCTCGACTGGCAACGTAAGACGTGCGGCGCAATGCCAACCAGGGCACAGGCGCGGCGCTGCGAATAGTCCTTCATCTCGATCGCCCAACTCACGGCTTTCCTCCTTGAATCGGGCGTCAGAAGTTTTTTGTCAGCATCTCCCGGAGTATCGAGACATCCATCATCTGCCCCGCCAGAAGCTTCTTCTGCTTCGCTTTCTCTTCCTCAAGCGCCTTCAGCCCCTTGGCGTCTGACACGTCCATTCCGCCATACGTCTTGCCCCAGGTGTAAAAAGTCGCATCTGAAATGCCGTGCTTCCGACACAACTCCGCAGGCGACATCTCCGCCTGATGCTTTTCAAAACACCGAGAACCGTAACCGTTTCATTGCCTGTCTCCTTCGATGAGGAACAGGCGAACCCAAAATCAGGAACATCTCAGGGAGGCACGTCAGACCTACACTATGAAGTCGAGCCAAGCGGCCCGCATCGACCTCAAGATTGTTCTTTTTTTGTTCCAACAAAAAATCTGCTATATAGTATACGTTATCGAATCCGGAACGATATGTAGAAGGAGCCTATCGGATGGTTGATCGGCGAGTTACAGCCTCGGGCAAGGACGACGACGGCGACATCACCAAGCTCTGCAACAGCAGCGAGTACTGGTCCCCGCGGCCTAAGGCAGACGCAATTCGCGATATCGAGAACAAGACGCACAGCTACTATGTGGACCAGACCGGGCACCGCACGGATGTTCATGTCGTCAATGAGGGCGGCAAGAAGTACCTTCGGACGACCGCGGACAAGACCTCGAAGAACAACCTCGACAACCTGCCGAACTGCTAAGTGCGAGCGGCGGACCGCTAGACAGGAGAATTGGCCCCCGGCAAAGGGGAAATCCGGCGGCCATTGTCGTAACGCAGCCAGCGATCGCTACATGACGAGCGCACACGGCAAGCGCAACCCGAATACGACCGTGCTCGAGAAGACCGGTAGTGAGTTCGACCGGCTCAGCGCATAGCGCCAAGAGCTGGCGCTTTGTGAGTGACGCGACGGCCGAGGAAGCCTGAGCTTCCTGTCTACCTCAAAGGGCAGACGATTGCAGTTGGCACAGCATAACAAACGTTGCCGCTGAGTGCGCCAAATTTGTGCCAAAACGCAAGAAAGCCCCGACCTTGCGGCGCGGGGCTTTCTTGTTTTCTCTGTAATTTCTGCGTCATATTTGGTTGCGGGGGTGCGCAACCACCGATACCGACATTCGCTGATTGTTCCTTTATGACGGCCTCGCACCATGAGTCGTTTTTGTAAACCGATCATTATATGTCGTGTTTCGGGCCGTGGGCGGACCATCCGTTTTTCAGCGAAGAAGTTGAGTAAGCTGACCTAATACGGACACTCAATAGGTGGAGGGAAAGGGCTTGGGATCCAACGTTCTCCACCCAGCGACCCAAGCACTGCTATCCCACGGTGACCCCGAACAGCGCCCCGACCGCCGCTGTCGCGGCCATCGCGAGTGCTCCCCAAAGGGTGACCCTCGTCGCGCCACGCATGACGCCGGCGCCGCCGGCGGAGGCGCCTAGTCCACCGAGAACCGCGAGACCAAGGATCGTCGATGCCGCCACCAGAAGCGCGATTCTGCTTTCCGGCACGAACAGAGTGACGATCAGCGGAACAACTGCGCCGATGGCGAAGGTGAGCGCCGAAACCAGCGCTGCCTGGATCGGGCGAGCCGTCACGGTCTCGGAGATGCCGAGTTCGTCGCGCGCGTGCGATCCAAGCGCGTCGCGTTCGGTTAACTGGACTGCCACCTTCTCGGCCAGGTCGCGGTCGAGCCCCCGATCGACATAGATCCGGGTCAGTTCCTCGAGTTCTGCCTCAGGCGTTTCCGCGAGTTCGCGGGTCTCGCGGGCAATGTCCGCCCGTTCTGCATCCGTCTGCGAACTGACTGAGACGTATTCGCCCGCTGCCATGGACATTGCTCCCGCTACAAGCCCTGCAAGCCCCGCGATCAACACCTCGGGCTTTCCGGACCCCGCCGCTGCGACGCCGACGACGAGGCTCGAGGTTGAGACGAGACCGTCGTTGGCTCCGAGAACGGCTGCCCGTAGCCAGCCGATGCGATGCACCATGTGAATTTCTGAATGCGAGAGGCGGCTCAAGGCGTGGCTCCTTCGGGGATGTCGGCCTGCCCCGAGGAGACAGACTGCGGTTTCGATGCTGCAGGTTCATTGGGCGCGATGCGCAGGGCACGCAGGGCGTTCAGGATCACGGCGACATCGATCACCTCCTGCAAGAGCGCGCCCTGCACCGGAGTGAGGTAGCCGTAGGCAGCGGCAATCATACCGAGAACGGAGAGACCGATCCCCGCAACGACGCTTTCGGCGGCGATACGGCGCGAGGTCCGTGCGATCTCGATTCCCGGACTAAGTCTGTCGATCCGGTCGACGAGGAGCACGACGTCGGCCGCCTCGGCCGAAGCGGCGGCACCCCGCGCACCCATGGCGACCCCCACATCAGCAGCCGCCAGAGCGGGCGCGTCGTTTACCCCGTCGCCCACCATCATGACAGGCCCGTTCTTGCGCTCGGTAAGAACCAGCAGAACCTTCTGATCGGGTGTCAGGCCGGCCCGCAGACCGTCGAGACCGAGGCCCTCGGTCACGCGCTCTGCCACGTCCACGCGATCGCCGGTGGCGAGCAGAATGCGCGAAATGCCTTCACGGCGCAGCCCGTCAAGCATGGCGCCCGCGCCCTCGCGGAGCGGATCTGACATGATGAGGTGCCCCGCCAAATGGCCGTCGACTGCAACCGCGACGAGGACCGAACCGGCGGCCATGGCTGGATGATCGCCCGGCCGCCGTCCTACGCGGGACGCCACGAAGCCGTCGCCGCCGACGATGACCTTGCGGCCCTCGACGTGGCCCACGACGCCTTCGCCCGGGATCTCTGCCACCTCTGACGGAACGGGCAGCGAGAAGCCCCGCGCCTTCGCGGCGGCGACGATGGCCTGCGCCACAGGATGCTTCGAAGCCTGGTCGAGCGCGGCGGCGAGCCGCAGGATATCGTCTTCGCCCATGCCGTCGTGGCTGTCGATCGAGACGATCTGAGGGCGGCCGTCCGTCAGCGTGCCGGTCTTGTCGAGGATCAGCGTGCGGATGCGGGCCATGGTCTCGAGCGGCCCAGCGCCCTTGATCAACACGCCGAAATGCGCGGCCCGGGACAGGCCCGCAACAAGGGCGACCGGTACGGCGAGAATCAGCGGACAGGGCGTGGCCACGACCAGCACGGCGACGGCCCGGATAGGATCGCCGGTGAACGACCAGGCGGCGAAAGCGATGCTGATCGTGACCGCGAGGAAGCCCAGCGACCAGCGGTCGGCCAACCGCGACATTGGCGCCTTCGAGCGCTGCGCCTCCTCGACCAACCGGACAATCCCGGCATAGGTACTGTCCTTCGCGGAGCGCGTTGCCGAGAGGTCGAAGGTCTCGCCCGCGTTGGTCGAACCGCTCATGGCCTCGGCTCCGCGTGCCAGCCGGACCGGCAGGGACTCGCCCGTAAGCGCCGATGTATCGACGAAGGCCGTTTCGGACGCCACCGTGCCGTCCACCGGCACGACGTCGCCCTGCCGGATCAGCAGGCGATCGCCGGGGGCGATCTCATCGAGCGGCACATCCTCCAGCCCGCCATTTCGATGTCGGGTTGCCGTCCTGGGCACGCGGGACAGGAGGTCGTGCATCTCGCGCCGCGCACGACCCTCGGCGAAAGCTTCGAGAAAGGTGCCACCGGAATACATCACCGCAACGACCGCCGCCGCGAGCGTCTCGCCGAAGACGAGCGCCGCAGACATGGACAGCGCTGCAACTATATCCAGCCCGACCTCGCCGCGGCCGATGCTGCGGAGGATCTCGATTACGAGCGCGATCAGCGCGGGAACGACCCCGGCGATCCAGGTGATATTCGCTATGTTGGGTTGGCCGCCAAAGTAGAATGCAAGTCCCGCGATTAGACCGGTCACGGCCAGCAGCAGAATGACGGTCTTTAGGCGATCGGTGCGGGTGGTTTCCATGCGGCTCATCTTTCCCCGGCGGAGGCGATTGCCGCTGGCTCTTCTGAGAAAAGTCGTCCGACTCCCACGCCCCTTGTGCTCCCGTCATCATCGCGCAGCAGGAACAGGGCGTCGAGCCCGTGTTTTCTTGCAAGTGGTGCCCCTCTGTCAGCTCCGAGCACCATGAGCGCGGTCGCCCAGGCATCGGCCTCGACACAACTCCGTGCAACGACGGTGACCGATGCCGGCGAGGTGAGCATGGGCGCGCCGCGGCCCGGATCCATGGTGTGCGACAGGCGGCGACCCTGCACCTCGACCCAGTGGCGATAGTCGCCCGAAGTGGCCACGGCTGCGTCCTGAAGGGTGAGGATGGAATGGGGTACGCGGCGCTCGGAGTCCGGAGCCTCTACCGCAATCGTCCATGCTTTCTGACCTGGCCGAAGCCCAAGCGCACGCATCTCGCCGTCAATCCCGACAAGGCCAGCCTTGATCCCATGGCACCGCAGTGTATTGGCCAGCCGGTCAACGCCGTAGCCCTTGGCGATCCCGTTCAGATCGATGTCGACGGGCACAAGTTTGCGGACGCTGGTCTCGCCGATTTCGAACGCCTCGTGCGCGGGCACCCGACCTGCGGTCATCGCAGCGTGAATGCGGTCCGGTGCCGCGGCTTCCGGCCCGAAGCCCCAGGCGGTCACAGCGTCGCCCATGCCAATGTCGAAGGCTCCGCCCGAGGCGCGCCCGATCTCGAGCCCGAGTTGCAGAACCTCCCTCAGCCGGTCCGGTGCCGCCACCCATACGCCAACCGGCGCTGCGTTGAGGCGCATCAGGTCGCTATCGGGATTCCAGGTGGACATCTGCCCGTCCACCTCGTCGACGGCTGCCTGCATCGCGGCGCGGACCGGCTCCGGATCGAAACCCGTCTGCGCAAAGAACAGGGCCGACCATCGCGTTCCCATGGTCGGGCCGTTCAGCGCGTGACGGACCGGCTCAGTAGACATCTTCGACATACCGCCCCTCCGCCTTGAGCACCGCGGGCGTCAGCCCGACGGGCGCAAGGATCTCGGCCAGCGCGTCGGCGACCCCTGCGGCCATGTCGCGCCCACCGCAGACCATGACGCGCGCGCCGTCGCGGATCAGCCGGGCGAGTTCGGCCGTGTCGCCGCGCAGTGCGTCCTGGACGTAGTGGGGTCGCGCGCCGCGCGAGACCGCCGTGACGAGCCGGGCAAGGCGACCGTCTTCCTGCCAGACGGGCATCTCCTCACCGTAGAAGAAATCACTGTCCGGATGGCGCATACCGAAGTAGAGATGGATGGGACGCCGCCGCGCATTGCCGCGCACGAATCCCGCCAGCGGCCCGACACCCGTACCGGCGCCGATCAGGATGAGCGGCGTGCGGCTCCGTCCCGGCTGGAAACCCGGATTGCGGCGCAGGAAAGCGGTCACCGTGTCGCCGGGTGCCAGCGCGGTCAGTTGACCGGAGCAGAGGCCCCCCGGATGCTTCCTGACTACGATTTCGACAAATCCGTCGCGGCGCGCCGAGGCGAGCGAGTAGAGGCGCGGCACGGGCGATCCCTCGGGCATAATGCCTATCAGGTCGCCTGCGGCGAAGCGCGCGAAGCCCGTTCCGGTCAGCCGCTGCCAGATCGTGGCGCGCGGCAGAGCAAAGCGCAGGATCGCGGTCGGCGCCTGCACCTCGGCACCGTAGTCGCGGCGGGAGATTAGGGTAAGCGTCTCGGTTGCGGGCGGAACGGGCTGATGGGCGAGTTCCAGATCGATCCCCAGCGCCTCCCCAAGGGCGCGCCCCCAGCGCGCGAAGTCCTGCGGCGACTGGCGGTCGATCGTGTCGAATGGCAAGAGTTCCGCCCAGCCCTTCGCCTCGGCCGCCGCAGCGACGTCTTGCGCGAAGGCGCAGTAGGCGGGGAAGCTTCGATCGCCGAAACCGAGCACGGCCATGGCCGCATCGGGCGCGCGGTCGAGCGTGGACAGTCGGTCGAGGAAACCCTTGGCCGATGCCGGCGCGTCGCCATCGCCATAGGTAGCCGCCAGCACGATGATCCGTTCGGCGCGAGCATAACGCGCGGGCGCGAAACCGGACATAGGCGCGACGTGGACGCTCTGTCCAGCACCGGTCAGCGCGGCATGAAGCGTTGCGGCGAAGCCCCAGGTACTGCCGCCCTCGCTGCCGACGAGCAGGATCGTCTCGGCCCGACCGGCCGGCTGGTTTCCGCGAATGCGCGGGCGTCCGCGCCGCGCAGACAACCAGACCAATGCGCCCGTTGCGCCCATCGCGGGAACGCCGAGCGCCATGATCCCCAAAACCAGCCCGAGCGTTGCGGCGCCCTGGCCCGTGTGCAGCATGTAGATGGTTTCCGAGACGCGCTCCCACCCGGTCATGTCGGTCCAGTTCAGAAGCACGCCCGTGCCCTGATCCAGATAGCCGGTGCCTTGGTCCGTCTTCAGAGTGAAGACATCGGTGGCGTCGCTGGGATAGGGAAAGCTCAACTCGCGAAGTTCTGCTACGGGCGTGTCGCCGAGCACCGCCAAATCGGCGAGGCCCACGCCCATCTCACCGCTCACCGCAGTCGGGAAGGCCGGTGCGGCGCTTCCATCGGGCAGCAGATCGAAGGTGGAGGCTGTCATCCACAATGCGGTGGCTGACGACAGGAAAAGGCCGAACACCGCGATCCGGGCGATTTCGACATGCAGCCGGCCCGACAGCGGCCCGCGCAGCCGCGCGAACCAGTGCCGCCAGCCTCCTGCACGCCGCGCAACCAGCGCTGTGCCGGACAGCGACAGGACGAGCATCGCCGCGGCCCCCGCCGCCATTGCGATACGGCCTCCATCTCCGAGGAAAAGCGAGCGGTGGAGGTTCGTGAGCCAGCGCTCGATCTGATTGGGGTCGGCGGAAGCCACACCCTGGCCCGTCGCGGGATCGATCACAGCTGAGCCGGGCGCGCCACCATCGAACCAATAGGCGGTGATCCGCCCCGAGGGGCCCCGCCGGATCTGCTCGACACCGGGATATGCGGCCTGGATGCGGGTGGCGAGTTCGGCCACGCTCAATCCCTTCTCCGCCTGTGGCGCACCAAGGCGCTCCGCCGCCGGAAAAACGGAAAGCGCCGCGCCGCTAAGCGCCAGTACGGTAACGAGAGCCAGGGCGAAAAGCCCCGGCCAGCGGTGAAAGGCACGGATCATGGCCTCGTCTCCATCACATGCTGTAGCCGAAGCTGGCGACGTAGCGGCGCCCGCTCACCGGATTGTCCGCACCTTCCGAGGTAAGCGGCACGGCCACCTCGTTCGGGCTGTCGCGCATGTCCTCGACCGCCGCATCGACGTGCAGTGTGTAACCGGCATCAAAAAGCGCATCCGCGAGATCCAGAGTGATCTCGAGCGTCCGCCCGGCTCCGACGCTGGCGCCGGTGATGCCGTTGATCTGTGCCGGATCGCCGCCTGTCGCGCGGTACCAGTCGGTGAGGTGCTCATAGTATTTGGATTTGCCGCCCGCCATCCAGAGACTGCCGGCATACGCGCCGGAAGGGTCGGTGACATAAAGGGCGAGATAGGCACCGTCGCCGCCATAGTTGTTGAGCGTGGTTGTCAGCGTAACCGGGCGCGCCATGGCAATGCCGGGTATCGTGAGCGCCGTCGTGAGCGCGAGAGCGGCCAGTAGGGATTTCATGAGATCGTTCCTTTTCCGGAAAACTGGAGTGTCGGGCCTGCGTCAGTTCACCTGAACTTTCGGCGGCGTGCCGCTGCCGAAGAGCCCGTTCTGCGGCGGCGATATGGTGCCGGCCGGCGCCGGATTGCGCGCGGGGTTGCCGCTATCGTCATCATCATCATCGTCATCGTCATCGTCATCGCCGCCGAAGGTGCGCGCGCGTCGGTATTCGCGATCGTCGTCATCGTCGTTGTCGTCACTGACGAACATGAGCGGCACGGCTTCCTCTTCGGCATCTGCTATCGCCGAGATGGACCGGGTGATGCCGTCTGTCATGGCACGCATGGCACCCCATGCGGGCAATCCGACGGCCGCAGTCAGTGCCGTCGAGGCAACAAGAAGGGTAAGAGTTCTTTTCATGGCAGGGTCTCCTTTCGTCTGCTGCGAGTTATCTGGCCCCACCACCTGAGGCTTTCCTGACAGAGACGCGGTTTTCGCTTCAGCTTGTCGTCAGGGACAGAAAGTTCCGCTGATGGACGCCGGGATAGGCAATGCCTGCGGATGTCCGCGCGAACCAAAAGGCCGGCTGGTCCAGCCGGCCTTCTTCCGAACTTGCGAAGTGATTGCCGCGCTCTACGGTCAGTTGGCTAGGTGCGGAAAACTTCCCGCATGTCCGCCGACAACGCGCAGACAGATGAGGGCGTGCGGTTGCCCGCCCCCATGTTCAAGGGAGCTAATCACTGCCGAAGGGTGTCCTCGGTCGAACCGGCGCCGTCAGAAGGGCTCGCCTCGTCCATGTCCCGCTCAACGCCGGAACTGACGAGAATGGCCGCCGGATAGAGTATTTCGGCATCTCCGGTTTCGTGCCAGACGACCCGCTCCGCGAGGCGCGATATGTCAGACCGATCCTGCTCTTGCGCTGCGGCAAATAGCTCAACCAGTGCGATTACGACCTCTTCTTGACCGCCCAGGATTCCAGGGAGTTCTGCTCGTAGGTCCATCGTTCCGCGCGCGGGCCAACTGGTCATCGTGCCCGACACGGCCGTTTCGGCAAATCCCAGAAGCGGCAAGACTACGGCTTCTTCAGTCTCATTATGCCGACGCAGAAGATCTGCCGCGGCGCGAGCCGCGGTTCCGATCTGGCCCGGTACGCCGGCGGCATCCTCGAGTTGCATGAGGAAATCCTCGTGAGCGGCACTTAAGACATAAGGTGTTGCCGAAGGGGCCGCGGAAGCCGTCGTGGCAATCGCGCATACGACGGCGGCAGCAGTAAACAAGGCTTTCATGATCTTCTCCTTTGCTCGCTACCGGACAGGCTGGGAACACTCCTGTGTGAACGGATTTCCATGCCGCCGGCACGATCATCGTGGATGTGAGAGCTGAGAGCTACCTGACGGATGCGCGGTTTTGGCTTCAGCTTGCCGTCAGGAAGGGCAAAAGCCCCGCCGGAGGGGTCGGCGGGGCTTCGTCCGGGGCAAGGGGGCCGGGACAGCCCCGGACAGTATCAGGAAATGTCTTCAGGCCCCGCGGAGCGCTTGGCGCCTGTCACCATCGAGCGGGCGAGGTTTTCGTGATGACGGAACGAGGCCAGCACGACGCCCCCGATGTGCAGCGCCACGAGGACGAGCAGAACGTTCGCGAGCGTCTCATGTATCTCCTTCAACGATCCCTCGGCTTGTCTCTCGCCGTATTCGGTTTCGTAGCCTTCCTCATCAGCGAAGGCCGGGGCGGTGATGTGGGGAAGATCGGACAATGCCGCCACTCGGCCAGACTCTCCCATAAGCCAGCCGGTCAAAGCCGTACCGGACAAGGTCACCAGCAGCGCCACGACCATCGCCGCGCCCGCGGGATTGTGGCCGAGATAACGGCGTTCGCGTCCTCTCGCCATGTCTCCCAGATAGGAGAACGTGGCTGTCGGCCCGCGCAGAAACTGCGCAAAGCGGGCATAGCGGCTGCCGACAACACCCCAGGCCAATCGAAAGGCGATCAGACCCGCGACCGCGTAACCGGCGATCTCATGTATCGGCTGCAACTCATCCGCCGTCAGCCAGGCGATTGCAAAGGCGGCGACCAGGCTCCAGTGAAAGATCCGGATGAGCGGATCCCAAACGCGAACCATGGTCTTGGCTTCCTTGCCACTGGCCTTGGCGTGCCCGCCGATCGCGTCAGTCATTGCCCCGATCCTTCTTGTCTGAACGCGGACGATCGTCGACATCCTCATATTCGATGTCGATGACTTGAAGCGTCGCGGGATGCACCGTCACCTCAATCCGGCGACCTTCGGCATCGCTGCCGTTGATTTCGTAACAGCCATCGTCGATGTTGATCCGGCGCACGGTCCAGCCGTTCTCATCCGCAAGGCGGGCGACGGCTTCGCGCGGCTGCCAGTCGGCCATCGGCACGAAACAGTCGTCGTCCGCCAGCGCGACACCGGCCGGAAAGACCGCTAGAAAGCCAAGAATTGTCAATGTCTTCTTCATGGGCCAAACTCCTCGCTGCGGCCATCTTGAAGTAATTCATGCGCTGCGAAGCTGACGGCAGCCTGAAGGGGCTTGGCCCACCTACTTCAGCTTCATGTCAGCCGGACGGATCATGGAGGGTCATCGGGAAAGGACGAGGACGAGCATGCGGATCCTGCTGATCGAGGATGATACGGTTCTGGGGACCGCTGTGCGCGACCAGATCGCAGCCGATGGACAGTCGGTGGATTGGGTGACGCGCCTCGATGCGGCCGGCGATGCGGTGAAATCCACGTCCTACGACCTGATTCTGCTTGACCTGATGCTGCCTGACGGACGCGGCATCGGCTTTCTCAAGGCATTACGCGCCCGAGGGGATGTCACGCCGGTCATCATCCTGACCGCGCTCGATCAGGTGTCCGACCGGATAGAAGGATTGAACGCGGGCGCGGACGACTATCTCGTGAAGCCATTCGATCTCGCGGAATTGTCGGCCCGGATCGGCTCGGTGGCGCGACGCTATACCGGCAATCCAAATCCGATCATCACGCACGGCTCGCTCGACATCGATCTCTCATCGCGAAGCATCCATCGTGACGGCAAGCCGGTGCAACTGACCGCGCGCGAATGGGCCTTGTTCGAAGCCTTCCTCTCACGGCCCGGTCAACTCCTGTCCAAGGCGCAACTCGAAGAGAAGCTCTATGCCTTCGACGCCGAAGTGGAGAGCAACACCATCGAGGTGCATGTGAGCCGCCTGCGCAAGAAACTCGGAGCCGGAGTGATCGAGACCGAACGCGGTCTTGGCTATCGGCTGGGCAAGCCATGAATTGGCCCGCAAGCCTTCAGGGTCGGCTCGGCCTGTCGCTTGGGCTCGCGCTGACGGTGCTGTGGCTGCTGGCGGCGACGGTGACGGCCGTGATCGTCAGAGGTGATCTGGACGAGGTCTTCGACAGCGCCTTGCGAGAGACTGCGGAGCGCATCCTTCCGCTGGCGGTGACCGACATCGTCGGGCGGGAAGATCAGGGGGGGACGCAGCGGCTCGCGCCCATCCGGGAGCACGACGAGTACTTCACCTATCTCGTCCGAGATGGCGAGGGGCGCATCCTGTTGCAATCCCATGCGGCCGACCCCGCGGTGTTCCCGCCATACGATCGGTCCGGGTTTCACCAGACTGCCACCCACCGGCTCTACAGCGATGCGGCGCTTCAGGACACGATCCGGATCACCGTGGCCGAGCCGCTAGCCCATCGCGCCTCGGTGGCGCGGGAAATCCAGATGGGCCTCGGCCTGCCGCTGCTGATCGTCCTTCCGGTAGCGCTTGCGGCTATTTTCCTGGCGGTCCGCTTCAGCCTCGATCCGCTGCGCCGGTTTCGTGAAAGACTCGGCGCTCGAGGCGCGCGCGACCTGTCAGAGGTCCCCGCCGACGACTTGCCGATAGAGATCGCCCCACTAGCCGGAACGCTGAACGGTCTGCTAAACCGATTGCACGACGCTTTCGAAGCCGAGCGGAGTTTTGCAGCGAATGCGGCTCATGAGTTGCGGACGCCGTTGGCGGGCGCGATAGCACAGGCACAGCGGCTGAGGACGGAGACGCACGAGCCGGCAACCGAAGCGCGTGCCACTGAGATCGAGGCAACGCTCAAGCGCCTGACTCGGCTTTCAGAACGCCTCATGCAGCTCGCGCGGGCCGAAGGCGGGCGGCTGCGGATGGACCGGAGCGCGGACCTGAGGGCAGTCGCCCGCCTGGTGGTGGACGATCTTGGGCGCGCCAGTGCGAAGGACCGCATCGCCCTGGATCTTCCCGACGCAGCTGTCATGTCAGACATGGACCCCGACGCCTTCGCCATCCTGTGCCGCAACCTCGTGGAGAACGCTCTCCGGCACGGAGCCGACAATACAACGGTCAACATTGCATTGACCGCCGACGGGCTGCTCTCCGTCGCGAACGACGGCCCGGTCTTGCCACGCCAAACACTCGACCGCCTGACGGCGCGCTTCGAGCGGGCGAACACCAGCATCGACGGCAGCGGGCTCGGCCTCGCCATCGTCGCCGCCATCGCCGACCGTATCGGAAGTAGGCTCATTCTCGAGTCGCCGCGTCCGGGTTTCTCTTCCGGATTCCAGGCGTGCCTCAGATTGCCGATAGATGGCTCCGATTTTCGGGCGGATAGCAACGCGTAGCAGGCACCATATGCCGAAGCATCAGCAGTCTCGCGCCTGATCCCGCATCTCGACTTAGTCGGTCATCATCGCCGCGATCGCCCACCCCTCCAGCAGAAGAGCGTGACCTGCTCCCCGTTTTGTCCGCGTCTATAAGTTAGCCCTGTTCACGTTGTGGTCCATTGCGGACCGGGTTGCAAATTCGCTCGGGGTGAGCCCGTCG
>MDTG01134819.1_pt1 | contig 12714 bp, 11 predicted proteins | sample 811421 | NCBI WGS metagenome assembly MDTG01 (sample SAMN05326645, study PRJNA326480) | marine metagenome | isolation source: seawater | place: Pacific Ocean: South East | collected 2011 | reverse complement strand
CCAGGGCCGGACTTGAACCGGCACGAGGTTTCCCTCGAGGGATTTTAAGTCCCTTGTGTCTACCAATTTCACCACCTGGGCGGAATAAGCATTATATAATTAAATAGTGAATAATCTAACTAATTATCAATATGTTTTTCTAGTTGGTGGTAGAGGTTCTAGACTCAAAGAACTAACAAAAAATATACCAAAACCATTACTTCTAATAGATAAAAAACCTTTTATTTTTTATCAAATACAATATCTGTACAAAATGGGCATTAGAAATTTTCTTTTTCTTGCAGGTTATAAACATGAGTCATTTAATATCTATATAAAAGAATTTAGAGAGTATTTTCCTAATGCTAAATTTAATATAAGTATAGAAGATGAACCTTTAGGCACTGCAGGAGCAATTAAGAATTCTAAAGATTATTTAGAAGATAATTTTATAGTTTCAAATGGTGATACATTCTGCAATTTCTCTTTAATTAAATTTATAGACTTAGAAATAAACAAAATTTTACTATTAGATTATGAAGATGACGTTTCAAGATTTGGAAAAGTAAAAATTGATACGAATACAAAAAAAATAATTTCTTTTCATGAGAAAAATGATCAAGTCAAATCAAATTTGATAAATAGCGGCATATATTTTTTACAAAAGGATTTTATTCTTAAATATATTCCTGAAGGTATAGATTGTTCACTTGAAACAGAAGTTTTTCCTAAATTATGTGAGGAAGGACATATTAGATATCAAATACAAAAGACAAAATTTATCGATATTGGGATACCAGAAGATCTAGAAAAATTTAAGAGAAATTTAAAAGAATTTATTAAAACTCGAGGTATTATTCTTGACAGAGATGGAGTAATAAATGTTGATAAGGGATATACATATAAGATAGAAGATTTGAAATTTATTGATGGAATATTCGAATTAATGAATTATTTTAAATCTAACGAATACCCATTATTTATTGCCACCAATCAATCAGGTATTGCCAGAGGACTTTATTCTGAAAAAGATTTCTTAAACTTCATGAATGAAATAAAAAGAGTTTTAAGAGAAAGGGATATAGATATATTAGATATAGAGTATTGCCCATATCATCCTGAAGCAGTTTTAAAAAAATATAGATCTAATAGTGAGTTAAGAAAACCAAGACCTGGAATGCTCAATAATTTAGTAGATAAATGGAATCTTGATAAAAATCAAACGATCTATATTGGTGATAAAAAAATAGACTTAGAAGCTGCAAAGAATGCTGGCATCAATTCATTCACTTTTAATAAAAAAAATATCTTTGAGTCTTTTCTTAATGAGAAGCTACCAACAGGTTCTTCCTCCGTCGACAACTAATGAACTACCAGTCATATATGAAGATGCATCAGAAAGTAAAAATATAAGAGCTCCATGATAATCATCTTTTTCTGCCATTCTTCCCATAGGGATTAATTTTTCTAATTTATTAACGAAATCTTGGTCTTGAGAATCTTTAACTCCGCCGGGAATTAAAGCATTACATCTAACATTTTCCTGACTCCAATATGTCGATGTGTATTTTGTTAGTCCAATTATTCCATGTTTTATTACAGAATAACTTACAGGTTTTTTTGTATCCTTATATATTCTCTGATCTGGCGCAATAATTCCAAGATCCGATGAAACATTTACTATTGACCCACCACCATTATCTTTTATTAAGTTTCCAAAAATTTTAGTACAAATTACTGCTCCAGTAAGTCCAACTGATAGCTCTAAATTCCATGAATCCATATCGAAAGATTCAAAATAATCAATAGATTTAGATTTCATATCCATAGATGGATTTATAGCAGCATTATTTACCAGACCTTTTACTGCAAGATTACTTTTACATATTTCATTTTTTACTTTCTCAACATCTTCATGTTTTGATATGTTGCATTCATAAAAAATTATGTCATTTCCAAATATTTTTTTTGCTTCATCAGAATTTAGATCAATACCAATTACGGAGCCGCCGCAAGCCATTATTGCTTTCGCATGCTCCCTTCCTAACAAGCCAGATACACCAGTTACTATGAAATAATCATTAAGTTCAAACATTCTATTATTCATAAAGAGATTCCACCATCTACAACCATTATCACTCCAACCATATATGATGATTCTTCAGATACTAAGAAATCTACAGCCCCAAAAATATCTTCAGGCTTACCTAAACGCTTCAAAGGAGTTTCGCTGATTATAGTTTCAACAAATTTTGGATTTTCATTCATTTTCTTTTCCCAAGTGCTGCCATCAAACATTAAATTCCCTGGAGCTACACAATTTATTCTTATCCCTTTACTAAGTAAATATGTAGCATTCATTTGTACATAGCTATTCAATGCAGATTTTGCAACAGAGTATGTAATAGGCGCATTGCTGATAGATTTTATTCCACATATTGAAGAGATGCATACCACTGAAATTTGTTTAGAATTTAAATATTTTGAAGCGGCATTTATTACATTTACGGATGCAAATAAATTTACATCTATCATTCTTCTCCATTCCTTTAAACTTTCCTCTCCTTTGGGAACAGATTTACCAGAACCAACATTACATACGATAGCATCTAAGCACCCTAAAGAATCTTCACTTGACTTTACAAGTGATTTTGCACTTTCTTCATCTGATACATCAAATACAAAACCATCACATTTTAATTGTTTTTTTGCTGCATTTAAGGTTTCAGAATCTCTACCATTAATCACTACATTATTGCCTTCTGCAATAAATTTTTTTGCTAACTCAAATCCTAAACCTCTACTAGATCCTGTAATTAATATATTTTTCATTTTTCAGTAGTTTTTTTACTTGAATCTAAAAAGAATTTTAAATTATTTTTCATTTCTTTTTGATGCAAACCATCTTTCGAACGTGCAGTTTGAAAGATCATATAATCATCATAACCAATTTTTTCAACACAAGAAAAAAATTTATCAAAATCGACATTTCCTTTACCTAAGCTGACTGTAGTTCCATTAATTAGCCTGTCTTTGATATGAATATGAATTATTTTATTACCATAGACAGAAAACTCTTCCTCAATATCAAAATCTAAACTTGCACTATTTCCTAAATCATAATTTATTCCAAATATTCCATCAGGGAGCATGTCCATCATATTTTTTAATAACTTAGGTTCAAAATCACTTTCTATAGCAACTTTTATATTAGAATTTTTTAAAACTGTAGTTAACTTGCTTAAGAAAGATATCGCTTTTGGTATATCTTTTTGATCAAGTGATGATTCATCTACAAAAGGGAGAACAAGAATTTTTATTCCTAGATTATGCATATTAAGCATGACATCCTTGATTATTTTGCTTAGCTCTTCTAATTCATTATTGTTTTTTTGCCATGGTAGTGATTGCATGAAAAAATCAGCAGTAACTGCTACTGCATTAATATCTCTTTTCTTGAGTTCATTATTAAGAATATCGTTATCAGAATTAAGCAATGGTGTTTCATATATCTTGTCTAAATCTAATGTGAGCTCTACATTAGAAAATCCATTTTTTGAAGCAATACTTAAATCTTGCTTCCATTCCTTTTCTGGATAAGCTTGTATTTTTTCATTTATGAGACTTACAAACCTACCTTGGATATAGCCAAGCTTAAAATTCATATATTTTATTTAAATTTGTATGGAGTTGGAGAATCAGAATTTTGGACCTCACTAGATTTATTCCAAGACTTAATCTGTTTTTCAATATCTACACCAACATTACTTGACCATTTTGACAGCAATGAATCAAAAACCTCTCCTCTTTTTCCATTAGAAATGTCTAAACCATTTAAAGATGTCACTGGCAACATGCAAAAGGGAGTACCCGTCATAAAAGCTTCATCTGCTGTATACACATCATATAAATCAATATTTTTTTCAATCACCTCATAACCTACTTGATTGCAAAGATCAGTCATTACATATTCTCTTGATATTCCTCTAAGTAAATTACGCGGTTCAGGACTTATTACCTTTTTATCTTTTACGATAAAAAAATTATCTCCAGTTCCTTCGGTTACAAAACCGTCAGGATCTAGCAATAGTGCCCACGAATTTTTCGTTTTGATTTCAGAAACTTCAATATTTGCATTTAAATAAAATAATCTACTTCTATTTTTTATCTTTGGATCCATCAGATATGCAGGTATTGCCCTTTGTGAAGGGACTGCTGCATTTATGCCTTCATCAAAAAGATGTCCCATTGAGCTTACAGTCCATTTCAATGGAAAGTCTGCAATTATAAGATTTGGTCCTTTTTGCAAACCTTTAACATCCTCATAAATACCTAAGAGACCTCTAGAAACATCTATCATTAACCGATGCTCATCATCATCATTAAAAAATTCTTCATTTGCTTCAATAGTTTCATGACATCTATTTAGTATCATTTTTTTATCTTCTTTAAGTGGTATCCGAAGAACTTTTATGCCTGCAAGCAGCCTATCTACATGCTCTTCCAATTTAAACTGTTTTTTATTAAATGATCTGGTCATTTCAAAGACCATATCTCCAAACATTAGGGCTGAATCATAGATAGAGATCTTTGCTTCATTCTCAGGAATTAATTTGCCATTAAAATTAACTAATCTACTCATTTTTTAACTTTCTTAGTGTAAGTATTATCATACCAATCTACGATATCAACAATAGTAAATTTTGGTTTCTTAGGGTAAAGATATTCATACATTTCTTTAATAAAATTAAATTGCTCTTCAGTATTTATATCTAAAACAAGGTCTGGTCGACTATATTCTGAAGGACATTTTATTGTATTAACTGGACACCAAGCCATATCAACAGGTTTATCAGATGCATAGCAATAAAAATTTAAATGCACATGTTCTCTTTTTTCAGGATTTGATTCTTTGGCTTCTATTTGCTTTAAAAGAGAAAAATCGAATATTTCAGTACCAATTCCATCTGGATACCCAGAATCATTTATTTGGGCAAGATTAGAGGAAAACCCTGGTTTTTTTAAAGATATATGAAAATCAATTATTTTATCTATTTCTTTAGGTTCTGGTGCTGCATTATCTGCTGGTAACCTACATACATAATCTGCTTCATATTTAAGTGCAGCTAGATAGTATCTTTCAACAAGATCATCTTCAGAACCTTTAAACACTTTGACATTATTTATTCTACCTATCTCCTCTAATATCATATTCTCTTTTGTGTCAGGTATTGCTAGTACGATTTCATCCAAATTTTTACATCTTTTTACTCTTTCTAAAATTCTTGTTATGAGAGGTTCCCCACATAAATTTTTCATAGATTTTTGAGGGAACCTTGTTGAGCCCATCCTGGCTTGGATGATCATTACCACTTTTTCTTTATTTTTCAACGTTTCTTAATTCGGAAAAATTGATTCTTCGACAATTTGACATACTATTTGCCCAATCATAATATGCGATTCCTGAATTCTCCCCGTTATATCTGAAGGGACTTTAATGCATGAATCCTCATCTTTTAAAGCTCCACCAGAATTTCCTGTTAAAATGAAATATTTAATATTCATTTCTTTAGCAGATTTTAGGACTTCTAATATATTCTTACTATTTCCACTTGTGGTGATGCAGATTAAGATATCTTCTTTTTTTCCAATTGCTTCTAATTCTCTAGAGAATACATATTCATAACCATAGTCGTTACCAATAGCTGACATTGAAGAAGAATTCGTGCCTAAAGCTACTGAAGCCATTGCTTCTCTGTCTTTAGCGTATTTGCCAGTAAATTCAGCTGATAAATGTTGAGAGTCTCCAAAACTACCGCCATTTCCACAAAATATAATTTTGCCACCTGATTCTATACATGAAATGCATGCAAGAGCCATATCTTGAATTAACTCAATTGTTGCACTATCACTTAATAAGAGTTCCTTAGTTTGGACTGAATTCTTTATACTTTCTATGATAGTTTCTTTAGACATAAAACAATTCTGTATTCTTTCATATATTAATAATATTTACCATTGATCTAGATTTTTTTGAAAATGTTTCAATATCTTTAAAATATTTTTTTGCAAAATCTCGAAATTTAGGATTAAAACTATTTAAATCTGGATTAATACAAATAACTTTTGATTCTTCAAGTGTCATCATTGCTGTTATTGATGCTGTTGTAAGACAAAATGCAAAATTTGAATTTTTGTGATCATTATTTACGAAAAATATCTCGACGGGATAATCAAGCTGATATACATCTAAGGAAATACCATGAATTAATTTCTCAAAAAATTTTTTATCTGTATTTCTATGCAAAAGAACCTTAAGTTTCATCATATGCTCTTTACAATAATTATCTAAAAATTCATAAATGCTTCTTTCGTACTCAAATGATACCCAACCTTCTAATGACGATTCTATATAGTATAAAGTTCTAGAATCTAATTCTTTTTCATTTTGAGCATTTAAACTGAGAATTTTTATAGCATTTTTTAAATTATTTCTAATAATTGATTTGTAGTTTCTATCGATATGATGTTCAAATGTTGTGACTCTAATTATATTTCTTTGCTTAATAATTCTTTCTATGAAAAATGATTTTAGCCAGCCATATTTTAAATTCTGCCTATAGCTTCCACCTCGATCAAAAAAAATACTGAATGTCCCATCATCGAATAAAACTATATCTGATCTAGAAAAAATTAAAGCAAGCAATATACCTCTAAATGATCTTATATCTCCCATTCCAATATTTTCTACTTTATAAAAAATTCTCTTATGAATGAGGCTAAAAAAATAAAAAAGTAAATTATTTGCTTCTTTCTTTTTAGAATTTTTTTGAAAATTTTTAGAGATGTTTTTTGTTTGATTGCTCTTATTAAATAAATATATATGTTTATTTTTTTTATTGTTCAAATATTCTGTTGAACTTAGAATTTGTAAAGGGCTTTCAAGATAATATATATCTAATGTTTTTTGTTTTTGACTCTTATTCAAAATCCCATTTTTTCCAATTCATTAAGAGCGAACCAAAATGCAGATCCATTATCCTTATGTCCCTGCCATATTTCAGGAATAAAAGAAGCATTTGGGCATTTATTGTGCAAAATATTCTTTAGTTTAATAAAATCAATATTGCCCTCTCCTATCTGTAAACCCTCTCCATTTACGCCGTAAGCATCACCAATATGCAGATGAGCTGTAATAGGAGCTAAAGTATCGATTACTTCATAAAGATCATAATTGAATTGATTACACATCATTGAGGTATGAGAAATATCTAGACAAATTCTTAAATTATATTTTTTACAATATTCTAGTATTTCTTCAGGATGAACAAATAAGTTCTGATATCTCTGTCCTCCGAAATGCCATGGGAAAGGAGCCATATTTTGTGGAATAAGTTCAACGCCATCTAAGTCCAATAAATTAAGGCTTTTCTGAAATGTATCATATGCTTTCAATTTTTCATTAGAAGAGAAATTTTTGTCCATAGACATACCCCCTATATTTGCGACTATCAATGGTTTTGAAGTTTTAGGAAAATATTTTTTTAGATTTTTAGTTATATCTATTACTTTTTGTGTTTCAGTAAGAGAAAAATCTAAGTATTCAGTATCTTGAGATGCTAAATCCATCAAACTGCTATTTTTAAACATTTCAGGTGCATGCACGACAAAATTTATATCAGTATTTATTTTTATAAATTCTTTAAGGTCTAATTCCATATCTGAGTAAGACAGATGAAATTCAACTAGGTCATAATTTGATCTATGTACAAAGTCTTTGTAATCATGGTATCTAACAGGAACTCCCCAATTCATCTTAAAATTATATTTTTTTGGCTCGATTATCGCGTCAGCAAGATCAGATTCATAAAAAAAATCTTCAACTTCCATATTTCTTTTTAATTTTTGCCCTATAAGATCATCCATTCTTTGTGGTGAAATACCTTGTCCTGGACTTTTTACTTGTAGATCATTAGCAGTAATTATCTTGCCTTTTTTTAGCTGTTTAGAAGCTACGATACTTTTTGCTAAATTTTCTCTATTAATCATTTCGCCTTGACTCATAATCCTCTTTCCTGCATTACCTAATGAATCTTCGATTGTTCTTACTGCTTCAACCAATGTTTTAAAATCATCATACTCTAAACTAGCTGAATGATCTGGACCTTCCATTTTCCTATCAAGAGTAAAATGTCGCTCAATTATTTTAGCTCCTAACGATACTGCAGCTAAAGTTACAAAAATTCCTCTTTCATGTCCGGAATAACCAATAAGAGGGTGATATTCTGAAAGAGTTTTCATCCAGTTTAGATTGATATCATGATATGGGGCAGGATATGTGCTATTACAATGGAGCATAGCAAACTTTACATTGCGTTTGTTCAAGAATTCTATTGTGGATAAAACTTCTTCATCAGTACTCATTCCTGTTGACAGTATCAATGGTTTTTTTGTTTTTGATAATGATTCTAATAAAGGTAAATTTGTTAAATCTGCACTAGCTACTTTATATGCAGGAACTTTAAAGCTTTCAAGAATTGTTAAACTTTTTTCATCCCAAGGCGTACACATATATTGAATGCCAATTTTTGAACAATATTCAGAAATCTTTTTATGTTCTTGAAGTGATAATTCAAATCTATCCAATAAGTCAATTATGTATTCCGAACCAAGATCTTCACTTTGTTTATTTAGAGATTTTTTCCTATAAACTTTAGAAAGATTACGCATTTGGAATTTAACCGCATCTACGCCTATATCTTTAGCTTGATTGACCATCTCTATTGCTCTTTCCATAGAGCCATTATGATTGTTTCCAATTTCAGCAATAATAAAAACTTTATTTAAGCCAACTTTAAAATTGCCGATATCTAATTTCATATATTTATTTTTTTACTTTCCAGGTTGATAAACCTTCAGAATCAAATTTTAAGCTAGAAACATGAATGTTCTTATTCAAAAAGCTATTTAAAAAATTTACTTTCTTATTATCTGAAACGAAGAAAAGAAAATATCCACCTCCACCAGCTCCAAGTAATTTTCCACCATCTGCTCCAGAACTTATTCCAAACTCATATATTTTATCTATTTCTTTGCTAGAGATTTTATTGCTGAACTGTTTCTTTAATAACCAACCCTTATGTAACTGTTCACCAAAATTTTTAATTTCACCTTTCAATAGACAATCTCTAATTTCATAGGTCAATTCAATATTATTTTTTATAAGATCTTTAATATTTTTGGTTTTAGTTTTCTCTTTTTGATCAGCATGTATATTGCCAGAATCATGCTTAATATCTGTGTTACATAAAAATAAGCTCTCTTGAAGCTCATTGGCAATATCTTTTCTAAGTTTTAATGGATGTATTAAGTTTTCCTCTAGACTAAACTCCATAAAATTTATGCCGCCAAAAATTGTTGCATATTGATCTTGCCAACCTCCATCAATGGAAAAGAATAATCTTTCGGCTTGGAAAGCTAATTCAGCAAGCTCATACTCATCCCAATACTTATTTCTATGTTCATTGAAGCACCCAAGAATAGAAGATACCACTGCAGCTGAACCACCTAATCCAGAATTTGATGGATAATCAGAATATAAAAAAAGGTTAAACCCAAATTCTGGTTCTATCGATTTAATTGTTGCTGCTATTAGCCCGAAATTATCTGCCTTTGAATAAAGATCATCTAGATTTTTAAAAGTCTTTTCTTCATTAAGATCATAAGAGCTTATTTTAATTTTTGAGTCATTTCTTAATTCCATTGAAGCATGACTAAAAAGACATATTGTTGAATTAATTACTGCTCCTCTTTTTTCATCTAAAAAATAATTGGTCGTATCAGACCCACCGCCACCAAAACTTATTCGAACAGGCGATTTTGCACGATAAATGTAACTTTCAGATATTTTTTTTGGCAAATAGTCATGAAAATAAATATCAATCAATTGATTTTTATCATCTAGAACAGGTAAAAACTTTATTTTTGCATCAAGCAATTTGATAACCTTTTCTTTCTTTGTGGAGGGGTTAGCAAACGAGAATTTTCTGTTTATGCAATCAACTATTTGGTCATCAAGTTTTGATCCAGTTAACAATTTTCTTCTTATATCACCATCAGTACAGATGCCTATGACAGTATTATCTGAGTCTATGATAATAATCATTCCCTTCTTATTTTTATCAATGGCTTTTAAAGCATCTTTTATGCTTGATTTATCTGATATCTTAAAATCTTTCATTAATATTTATTTGGAGGCTGAGAACGGAATCGAACCGATGTTAACGGAGTTGCAGTCCGCTGCATAACCACTCTGCCACTCAGCCGCTTTGATATATTTTAAACTAATAGGTATAAGAATCATCCTTAAATGGACCTTCTTTATTTACGGATATATATTCTTCTTGCTCTTTAGTTAGTTTTGTTAATGTTCCACCAAAACCTTTAACCATTAAATTTGCCACTTCTTCATCTAATTCTTTTGGCAAAACTTTTACATATAATTCTCTTTCATCATTAGATTTGTTAGCAAAATCATCTTTAAATAATGCAATTTGTGCGAGCACCTGATTGCAGAAAGAGCCATCCATAACTCTACTTGGATGTCCTGTTGCTAAAGCTAAATTAACTAGCCTACCCTCACCCAGAAGAATTATATATTCATCTCTATTTTTTATTACTTTATGAACACCGGGTTTAATCTCTTTCCACTCATAATTTTTTAAATGTGTAATATCTATTTCGCTGTCAAAATGACCTATATTACACACAACACAACCCGACTTTAGAACATCTAACATATGCTTATCTAAAACATTAATATTGCCTGTTGTGGTAACAACTAAATCATATTTTTCTAATAGTTTTTTATTTAAATTTTTACCATCTTCACCAACATTCCCATTCTCATAGGCAGAAACAACGCTAAATCCATCGAAACACGCTTGCATTGCACAGATTGGGTCAATTTCAGTAACATCAACAATCATTTTTTGTTGGTTTAATGAGTCAGCTGAACCTTTGCCGACATCACCATAACCAATTACAAGAGCCTTCTTACCAGATAAGAGCATATCTGTACCTCGTTTAATAGCATCGTCCAGACCATGCCTACATCCATATTTGTTATCATTCTTTGATTTAGTAATAGAGTCATTTACATTTATGGCTGGAACTTTTAAATCACCGCTTTCTAGCATTTCTTTTAATCGCTTAACCCCGGTCGTTGTTTCTTCAGAGACTCCATGAATTTTTGAAAGCATTTCAGGGTAATCTTTATGTATTTTAAGGGTAAGATCACCTCCATCATCTAAAATCAAATTTGCTTCCCAAGGTTTGCCGTCTTTATTAATAGTTTGATCTAGACACCACTCATATTCATCTTCTGTTTCGCCCTTCCAAGCAAAAACAGGAATACCCTGATCAGCAATTGCAGCTGCCGCATGATCTTGAGTTGAAAAAATATTGCAAGAAGACCATCTAACTTCAGCACCTAACTCAATTAGAGTTTCAATTAAGACAGCAGTTTGTACGGTCATATGTATGCAACCCACTATTTTTGCACCCTTAAGAGGTTGTTCTGCTCTATAGTTATCTCTTAATTGCATTAAAGCTGGCATCTCATCTTGAGCTAGAAGAATTTCTTGCCTTCCATATTCTGCAAGAGAAATATCTTTTACCTTATAATCTTGTTTACTCATTTTTAACCTACTTTAGAATCATACTTCCAATTCTTAAAAATCCACCACTTACAATTGTAATTTTCATAGATCTTTTGTATCTTCCCAGCTAAATCCTTGATCTTCTCGACCAAAGTGACCATAGCTTGCAGTTTTTAAATAAATTGGTTCTAAAAGATTTAAATTATCAATTATGCCAGCTGGGGTTAAATCAAAAGATTCATCCACTATTGCTTGTATCTCTTCAATAGGTTTTTTTTCTGATTCAAAAGTATTGATAAATATTGATGTTGGCTCCACTAAGCCAATTGCATATGAAGACTGCACTTCACAATAATTACACAGACCGGCATGCACTAGTGATTTTGCAACTTGGCGGAGAGCATAAGCTGCTGATCTATCAACTTTAGTTGGGTCTTTCCCAGAAAAACAACCTCCACCATGACGAGCCATACCGCCATAAGTATCTACAATAATTTTTCTTCCTGTTAATCCAGAATCTCCAACTGGACCACCTATGTTAAATTTACCCGCTGGATTAATAAGGTATTTTGTTTCAGTATCCAATAAATCTGCAGGTAATGACTTATTAATTATCTCTTCCCTAATTAACTGTCTGAGTTTATCTAAGCTTAGATCCTTTGAATGTTGAGATGAGAAAACAATTGAATCAATTCTTTTTGGGTTGTAGTTTAAATCGTACTCTACTGAAACTTGTGATTTGGCATCAGGCAATAAGCCATTATCAGAACTTCTTCTAACTTCAGCATGTTTCATTGTTAGTTTATGAGCTAGTGATATAGGTAAAGGCATAAGCTCTTTAGTCTCTTTACAGGCATAACCAAACATTAACCCTTGATCACCCGAACCTAAGTTGGATATACCTTTTGCTATATCTGCACTTTGTTGAGATAAAAGATTAATAAACTTAAAACTTTCGCAACTAAAACCAAGCTCCTTATCTACATAACCAATATTTTTGACAACATCTCTAGCTATTTTTTCGTGATCAATAGATGCTTTTGAACTTATTTCGCCAGCAAGAACGACAGTATTG
>MDTG01030905.1_pt1 | contig 12714 bp, 12 predicted proteins | sample 811421 | NCBI WGS metagenome assembly MDTG01 (sample SAMN05326645, study PRJNA326480) | marine metagenome | isolation source: seawater | place: Pacific Ocean: South East | collected 2011 | reverse complement strand
GCAAAGGGAGTGCATCGAGCGAAAGTGGAGTTTTTTTCATTGTCAAATACGGCACTTCCTCGAGACCTTCTTCCTTGTCGTATTGCCCAGTTCAGGCCCCAGGCAAAATAAATCGCGCCAAACGTCAGCAGGAACCAACCGGCGAAATCTCCCCTTAGGGATTGCAGGGTTTCGAGGTTCAAAAAAGCAAAACCCAGCAGGAAGATCAAGGCACCCACCAAAAGAGTCCCCAACAGATGACTGATCCCGCAAACCGCAACGTAGCCAGCGGTTTTAGGTGCACTCCAACCATTTGTCTTGGCCATGGCGACGAGCGGAAGATAATGATCCGGGCCCAAGATGGTGTGAACGAAACCCATGGATGCGGCGCTTCCGGCAATGACAATCGTTTCGCTTAACATAAGTAAAAAATGCTTTATGAATATCAATACCTGCGAAAATCAGTAGGCACGCGGCCCATGTCCGCATGAAGCAGTCTCCTTATTTCTTTCATTGCCCGTTTGAATTCGTAGGGATCTCCGGCCAACACCTTCACCAACCAACCAGCTTTGCGATGGAGGGAGGTGACCCCGGCAAGAAGATTGGAACCCCTCATCCCGTGAATCTTATCGCGACTGGGCAAATGCTCTTTTAGCTTTGGGGAGAGGAGATAAAAAGAAGCGTAATAAGGGGTGGGAAAAGAGTTTTTCCAGGGGAGCGCGGATTCATTACGGGGGTTCAGGACGAAAGACTCCAACAGTACGAGTTGACTTTCTCGTTTGATCCTCAATTGGTTCGAGAATTTTTGAAAAACGAAAGATTCGCCATGAGCAATCCGACCCGGAAGTATTTTTTCCACGAAGAGGATCTCCGCATCCTCGTCGATTTCCACTTCGGTAATCTGTTCCAAGTTGGTGGCTTTTTGGAGGATCAAGGCACCCGGATTGAATTCAAGGAAAGATCCTTCCTTGATCTTGAGCTTTTGCTCCACCCGGGCGATTCCCGATCGCATGAAATGAGACCGGGTGGCTCCCGGGGTAGTCACGACCATCGAGGCTTCATCGGAGATTTCAATATCACAGACCATCCGATCACCGGCAAGGAGACCCGCGGTAGGACAGGATAGGTTGATCAACAGCGATTGGGTATCCTCATCGAAATAGGGCTTGCTCAAATGGACCGGTGGAGAGAATCGCTGACTTGACAGATAAGGCACTCCGGCGCCGTTACGCCGGCAACCCAATTGCACCCCGCCATTCAGTCCAAAAGTATTTTTCATTCGAGTCAAAGAGCCGTTGATTCAAAATAAGAATTCTTTGGTCAACCAATCCACTACCCCATCCAATCCTTTGTGGGTTTTAAGGTCCGTAAACAAGTAGGGTCTTTCCTCCCTCATTTTCTTCGAGTCCCTGTCCATGACTTCGAGGTCGGCTCCCACGAGAGGAGCCAAGTCCGTTTTATTGATGATCAAAAGATCCGAGTAGCGAATCGCTGGCCCTCCTTTTCTTGGAATTTTGTCTCCCTCGGCAACGTCGATCACGAAGATAAACGCATCGACTAATTCCGGAGAAAAGGTTGCCGACAAGTTATCTCCTCCACTCTCCAAAAGGACCAACTTGACGTCGGGATGCCTCGATTGAAGTTGTTCGATGGCGACCGCGTTCATACTCGTATCATCCCGGATCGCGGTATGCGGACACCCTCCCGTTTCGACCCCCATGATGCGGTCTTCGGGCAAGGCTTCTTGGCGGGCCAGAAACTGAGCGTCTTCCAAAGTATAAATGTCGTTGGTTATGGCCACCATGGAATATTTTTCCCGTAATACTTCGCATAGGCGCAAAGTGAGCATGGTTTTCCCCGAGCCAACGGGGCCCCCGATACCGACTCGGACCGGACGGCTGAATTCATTGGAATTGTTTTCACTCATGAGATAAAAAGTCTTGAAAATGCCAGCTCGTGACGGGCGGAGGCCAAGTCGAGCATTGGGTTGAAGAAACCGGCGTTCGCCCGTTTCACCTGAAGCGATTTGGATATCACTTTTTGAATTCCATCTTTCTGGACGGATCGGTGGATGATTTTCTGACAGGCAACCTCGCCCAACCTCAATAATTTAACCGATGCCGAACAAAAGTTTGAAACCGCCTGATAAATCCATGCGATCATGCTTGAGGTCAAGGGAACCTGTTGGGCGTTTCTGAGAAGAGCAGTCGCTGTGATTTGCTGGCACTGCTCTCTTCTTTCATGGAGCAGACGATGAAATTCAGCGGATAACGGGCATTCGTAAATCTCACCTACCATGCGGATCATTTGAGTGCCCTGAGACTTTCCCGCCTCGCGGGTTTCACGGGTAAGCTTCCAAGCGGAAATCTCTTCATTCAGATCGAATAATTCCTCAAGCTCACGATTCTTGACCGCTTCCGAACAAAACCTCAGGTAGGGTAATTCCTGGTTTTCCAATGCAGGTAAAATCTCCTTGAGTAAAAACTCTTCCAAATCCTGGCCCGAACTGATTCTCCCCAAGGCCACGAGCTCCTCCAATCCGTAGGAATGGGCATAACCCCCGCTAGGGAAAAGGGTATCGGTCGTTTGGATCAAGCCACCCAACCACTCAAAATTCTTAGTTTCAGGCATAGGTTGGTTCACAAGATCGTTGGTCGGCGGTTTCCGGTTGATATTGAATCGAAGGGGGCTACCAACGGTTGAAATAATTCAGGATCTTTCCATAATCATGACGGTGCGCGGAAGCGGCCATCACCGGTTGGAAGATTTCGGTGGCTTCTTCAAAAGGTATTTGGTTGCGGTCCAACATATGCCGGACGGCCAGATCGCCTTCGACCAACAAGTAGGTCTGGGTGAATTGGGCCGGAAAATGGAGGTTACCTACCTGCCATGCACGGTGGGCGGCTTCCTGTTGGTCTGGATAGGGAACCCGAAAGACCGGTTCGGGCTTTTGGTCTATGACGTAGTTGGTATCGTTTGCGGAGTGAAAACAAACTCCATGCCTGAGGGGCGCCTGTAAATCGAAACCGAAGTCAGTCCCATCTTCCGCCTGTCCCCGCCAGCGGCGCTTGGCAAGAACTCTTCTTTCCACCGTCAATGCGATCGAGCGTTCATAGGTTTCAAGATTTGTGGGATCGAGCGCTTTGATTAGCTTCATAATCAAAAAAGGAAATATCTTTGAGCCAAGGGTACGACGCTTGCCGGCTCGCAATGCAACTCTTCCCCGTCTGCCTTGACGACGTAGGTCTCCGGGTCCACTTCCATTTTGGGGAGGGCATCGTTCAAGATAAGATCTTTTTTTCCGATATCCCGAGTGTTGGAGACCGGAAGAATTCTTTTTTGCAGACCCAGTTGCTTCAAGGATTCATTCTCCAGGGAAGCTTGGCTGACAAAACTGATTGAAGTCGAAGTCCTGGCCTTTCCAAAGGAGCCGAATTGCGGGCGGTAATGCATGGGTTGAGGTGTGGGAATGGAGGCATTGGGATCTCCCATGTTCGCATAGGCAATAAAACCGCCTTTCAAAACGAGCTCTGGCTTCACCCCGAAGAATGCCGGTTTGAACAAAACCAGGTCGGCGAGTTTGCCCACTGATATCGAACCAATTTCCTCGGACATACCATGTACGATTGCCGGGTTGATGGTGTATTTTGCAAGGAAGCGCAAAACTCTGAAATTATCGGCGTCCGGATGGATGGATGATTCAAGTTTTCCAAATTGGCGCTTCATTTTGTCCGCGGTCTGCCAAGTCCGGCAGAGAACTTCCCCCACCCTCCCCATTGCTTGACTGTCACTCGCCATAACCGAAAACGCTCCCCGGTCGTGAAGGATGTCTTCGGCGGCAATCGTAGAGGGCCTGATTCTTGATTCGGCAAAAGAAACGTCTTCCGGAATCTTCGAGTCCAAGTGATGACAGACCATCAACATATCGAGATGCTCGTCGATCGTATTCACGGTGAAGGGGCGCGTGGGGTTGGTGGACGAAGGCAAGACGTTCGGCTCCCCGCAAACTTTGATGATGTCGGGAGCATGCCCGCCACCGGCTCCTTCGGTGTGAAAAGTATGAATGGCCCGACCTTTGAACGCCGCCACCGAATCCTCCACGAAACCCGCCTCATTCAAGGTATCGGTGTGTATGGCAACTTGGACGTCCATCTCATCCGCCACTCTCAGACAAACGTCGATCGTCGCGGGGGTAGTCCCCCAATCCTCATGGAGTTTCAAACCGAGGGCTCCCGCTCTCACCTGTTCGCGCAATGCCTCCGGATTGGAAGAGTTCCCCTTCCCCAAGAACCCCAAATTCATAGGGAATTCATCGGCCGCCTGAAGCATTTTTCCAATGTTCCAGGCACCTGGGGTACAAGTAGTCGCATTGGTTCCGGTCGCCGGACCGGTTCCGCCACCCGTCATGGTGGTGACCCCGCTTGCGAGGGCCTCCTCAATCTGTTGCGGGCAAATGAAATGGATATGGGAATCATATCCTCCTGCCGTAAGAATCATTCCTTCACCGGCGATCACTTCGGTACCCGCTCCCACCACCATGGTAGGATCGACTCCATCCTGGATCAACGGGTTTCCACCATGGCCAACTCCGGCAATTCGACCCTCCTTGATTCCCACGTCCGCTTTGATCACCCCCGACAAAGGATCCATGATCGTGGCATTGGTGATGATCAAATCCAAACACTCATCATCCAATGCCTGAGGAGACTGGCCCATTCCATCGCGGATCACTTTGCCTCCTCCGAACTTGATCTCGTTTCCATAGCCGCCATTATCCGCAATCAAATCTTTTTCAATTTGGATAAAGAGCTCGGTATCTCCAAGGCGAACTTGGTCTCCCACCGTCGGTCCGTACATTTCGGCATACTGCCTTCTTCCTAATTGTAAACTCATTGATCGATTGGTCCGTTGGTTAAATTATTGAGACCGTACACTTCGCGGGTACCGGCAAGAGCCACCAATTCAATCTCTCTGGAATCTCCCGGTTCAAACCTGGCAGCTGTTCCTGCCGGTACGTTCAACCTGAATCCACGCGTTTTTTCGCGATCAAATTCCAATGCCCGATTGACTTCGAAAAAGTGCATGTGACTCCCGACTTGTATGGGTCGATCTCCCCGATTGCTCACTTGGATCGTGATGGTTTCCAAATTCTCATTGGCAGAGATAAAACTCTCTCCTTGGCAAGTAATGATTTCTCCGGGCTTCATCTTATGGGGTTGTGTACGGTTACGAGCTTGGTGCCATCGGGAAAGGTCGCTTCCACCTGGACTTCGTGAATCATTTCCGGCACCCCTTCCATGACCTCGTCGCTCTTCAGAATAGTGGAGCCGAAACTCATCAGATCCGAGACGCTTCTGCCATCCCGGGCCCCCTCCATCACCTCGTAGGTAATGAGGGCGATGGACTCGGGGTAATTCAACTGAACGCCTCGCTCTTTGCGACGACGGGCCAGGTCGGCCGCAACGACGATCATCAACTTGTCTTTTTCTCTCGGTGTCAGGTGCATGTCTCTAAACGCTGAGGTGCTTGTGTACTGTATTGGAGTCTAGATCCTCGACTCGGCCCGATACGACGAATTGGCCACGGCTCATGACCGCAAAAGAGTCACCGTAGCTACGGACGAAGTCGAGGTATTGCTCGACGAGCAAAATCGTCATACCCTCTTGGGCAACGAGGTTCCTGATGATCTCGCCAATCATCGTAATCACGTTGGACTGAATACCTTCCGTTGGCTCATCAAGGACGAGGAGTTTGGGTCGCGTGGTCAAGGCTCTGCCTATTGCCAGTTGTTGCTGTTGTCCGCCGGAGAGATCTCCTCCACGCCTCTTTCTCATGTCATAGAGAACGGGAAAAGTATCATACACGGCCGTAGGGATCTGCCTTTGATCCGGCGGAGCCGCCTCCAGCCCGACGGAAAGGTTCTCCTCCACGGTCAAGAGGGGAAATATTTGACGTCCTTGGGGTACGTATCCGATTCCTCGAACCGCTCTGTCACTTGCGTCCAAACCAAGGAACTCCGTGCCTCCGATCAGCACGCTGCCCGCAGAAGGTTTCTCCAAGCCAACGATGTTTCTCAAGAACGTCGTCTTGCCCACGCCGTTTCTGCCCATCACGCAACAAACGCTTTGGGCGGGAAGCTCGAATTCCAAACCGTGCAACACCTGCACTTCGCCATAGGAAAACTCAAGCCCCGTTACGCTCATGTAGTGGTTTCGGTTCATCCTCCCGGAAGAGACAACCGAGCAAGTTCCAAGTTTAGCTTTTCTTCCCGACGAGAACTTTTTCCTGTCTGATTTGTAGGGATGGGCAGATACTTTCCCGCGAATTCCAAGACGTTTCTTGGGAGCACCTTTTGATTTCTGTGTCTTCCTCATCTTCCAAGGTAGGCTTCCATTACTTCCTCGTTTCTCTCCATCTCGCCCATCGATCCCTCGGCCAAGACCTTGCCTTCGTTCAAAACCGTTACCGTGCTACCCAACCTTCGGACGAATTCCATGTCGTGTTCAATAACCACCAAGGTGTGTTCTTTGGACAACTCGAGAAGAAGTTCGGCGGTTTTTTCGGTTTCTGAATCCGTAAGACCAGCCGCCGGTTCGTCGACAAGAAGAAGCTTGGGTTTCGCTATGATCAAAGCACTGATGGCAAGCCACTGCCTTTGCCCGTGACTGAGCGATTTGGCCAGCTTGTCGCGATGGTCGGCCAAAGATACCTTCTCCAGGATTTCCTGTATGTTCGCCGACTCGGCTTTGCTCTCGGCCCTGAATAAATTATCTTTCCAACCTTGATTACCAGGAAGGGCGAGTAGAAGGTTTTCATAGGTAGTCAAGCTATCGAATACGGTTGGAGTCTGAAATTTTCGTCCAATCCCGCGCAGCGCAATCTCGGACTCGTCCATGGTCGTAATTTCCTTTCCGTCAAAAAAAACCTGTCCGGCAGACGGACGGGTTTTTCCACTGACCAAATCACAAAAGGTCGTCTTACCCGCTCCATTCGGTCCGATGATTACTCGCAGTTCTCCATGCCCGACCCCATAGCATGGGATGTCGACGGCTTTGAAACCATCGAATGATACGGAGAGATTTTCCACGAAGAGGACAAACCGGGAGGACCATGCTTCATGATTGACTTGGCTGGGCAGATATTCGCGATATCCATCAAGGTACGACACGCTCCCAACATCACCCGAAGAGGACCTTTCTTTCTCCAACGATTGCGTCATGAACTATTCCTCCTGAGCAACAAACCAATGGAACCACGAACTTTGTCCAACAGACCGATTAGGCCATTGGGCAAGTAGAGCACCACCAAAACGAACATCAAACCGAGTAGAATTTGCCAGTAATCCGGGTTCCAACTGAAAAAATAAAAGTCATGCTGGGAAGTAAAGTAATTATAAAGAAGGTTCACCACCAAGGCACCGAGCACGGCGCCCGCGAGGGTTCCTCGTCCTCCAACCGCCACCCAAACGACAACCAACAAAGATCGGTAGGCTTCCATGTTCGAGGGAGTGATGATTTGCATCTGCGGAACATAGAGCATTCCTGCCAGCCCTGCCAAAATACCGGCCAAGCTAAAAGCAAATATTTTGTATACGTAGGGCTTGTAGCCGAAGAAACACAAAGTGGATTCGTCGTCACGAATAGCAAGAAGAACCCTTCCCAACCTGGAATTCACCACCCATCGACAAAGTAAAAAAGCACCAAAAAGACAGGCTGCTGTTATAAGGTATAAACCAAATCGTACCTCGTCCGATGAAAGTGAGAAGCCGACGTCTGCAATCGAGTAGTCGAGTTGATCAAGTTTCCCGTCCTTGTTTAGATCCTGATCCAGACTCCCCTCGTGTGATTCAATCCACTTGTCCTTGGCATCAACTGGGTTAAAAGTGGTCAAGGATTCGGCCGGCGCAATGACGTCGAAACGAACTAATCCATTCGTGCCGCATAACTTCACGTCGTTGCGGCAAAAAACCAACCAACTCGCCACCGCAATGGCCTGAGTAAGAATCGCAAAATAAACTCCCCTCACCCTGCTGCGGAAGACGAAATACCCAAGCACGAAAGAGGCAAGACCGGGTATCAGCAATCCAAGGGCAACGGTAAGCGGCAGGTTCCAAAAAGGCTTCCAAAATCCGGGAACCAAGGCATCTCCCGAGGATTCCCCGACGTCATAGGGATAGACGACGAAAAGGCATGCCGGAATCTTCCAACCGTTTCCGTCTATGATCCCTTCGGGGCCTCCATGGTGGGCGAGATGCATTCCCATCGCATACCCACCCAAGCAAAAGAAAGTAAACTGGCAGAGGCTCAAAATCCCCACATAACCCCACAAGAGGTCCAAGCCGAGTGCGAGAATAGCAAAACACATATAACGACCGATCATGTTTATTTGGCCAACTGTAATCATTTCGGCCGAGTACATGACCGGCATAACCACGAATGTAAACAAAAGCAGGGCGAAGAAAGCCCGCTTTGAACCCACGAGTTTGTCGAACTGAGGATTCATTTGCGGTCTGCCAATCTACCTTTGGGGGCAAAGAGACCGGCAGGTCTGAACTGGATGAATGCCACGATAACTGCCAAGAGAATGACTTTTCCCCAGACCGGACCGATCGTAAAATCTCCAAATTCCATTGGTTCGATCAACTTGGTAAGGACCCCGATCCCCAAACCCGAGCAGACTACGCCCACCAGCTCGCCGACGCCTCCGGTAACTACAACGAGAAAAGAATCCACGATGAAGAGTTTGCTTCCCATGTCGGGAGTGACTCCACCGACGATAGTCCATCCATAACCGGCAACCCCGGCGATACCCGAACCAATTGCGAAAGTGAAACGGTCGACGTTCCTTGTCCTTACGCCGAGGCTTTGGGCCATATCGCGGTTCTGCATGGTGGCTCGAATCAATACGCCCATCTTCGTTTTTCGGATAATGAAGTAGAGAAAAGCAACGCAAGTTGCCGATAAGGCCAGAAGGTACAATCGAGCATAAGGAAGGACGACGTCTTGAGTGATTTCAAAGCCTCCTCTTGCCCAGGTCGGAGCATTAACCCCGATGTTGTCTCCATAACGAAGTCGAACGACTTGAATGAGTATGTACCCGACCCCCCATGTCGCAAGAAGCGACTCCAAAGGACGGTTGTAAAGATGCCTCACGACGAATTGCTCCATCAAAAGCCCAACCAAAGCGGAAGCCAGAAAAGCGACGGGCAAGGCAACCAAATAATAGTGATCCTCCGCGTTGTCAGCGGAATGTCCAAAGATACGCTGGACCTCGTAGGTGGCATAAGCGCCAATCATGACCAGCTCTCCGTGAGCCATGTTGATCACACCCATCAAACCAAAAGTGACGGCCAATCCCAAGGCAATGAGAATCAAAACGCTCCCGTAAGAAAGACCACGAAACAAATTGCCGGACAATTCTACCGAGTCCCTGTGGTCGGCAAGGGAAGATTCGACCTTTGAAATTCTTCCGGAAAACCCGTCGTAATCCGAAACGGAAAGGTTTCCTGATTGCGCAAGTTCACTGATATCCGTCTTGAAGGAATCAAGTCTGGCAAGAGCTCGAAGGCTGTTCAACTCGGCAAGTTCTTCTAAAAATACCAACCTGCTTTCAGTCTCTTCCAGATTCGAGGAACTCTTTCCAAAACCGATCAAGGCAATACTTTCACGGGCAGTCCACCGAACCTTTTCATCCTCGGAGGAGTCCTCGGCTATCTCTTTTAGCGTGGGCAAGGCATCCTCGAGAAAAGGTGGATCCCCCGTTTTCTTAACCCCTGAGATCCGGGTCTCATAGTCGGGAGAAAAAAGACGGATGAGGAATTTGGATGCGTTCACCAACTTCCTTAGTTTTCGGTCGGGACTGATATCAACGAGATCAAGGAGATCTGGTTTTGCTTGTTTCCCAGCCACTAGAAAAGGTTGACCGCTCAATGGGTCCAAGAGAGGAGCAAACTCATTGAAATCATCATCCATAACGGTTTCCTCGTTCACTACGATGCGTGGATTACCTTCCGCATCAGGCCAATTGTAAACGCTTCCCTGGCGATAAAGCTCAAAGAACTTCTCCAAGCGAGGTTCCCCTGTTTGGGCTAACCTTGAAACGACATCGGCCTTCTTTTCATTATCTTCCGAAGCTAGCTCCAAGAGCAAAGGAAGGAGGGTATTCTCTTTGAATACGACCGAATTTGCGTTTCCAGAAACCTTGGCGTTGTTCTCATCTTCGGCTTGTGATTCGAGTAAACAAAATGGACTGAAAAGAACCGCAAGTAAAAAAAACTTACCCATGGAATGGAGCTTGATTTAAAAAACGGACCCGGCCGAACTAATCGCACCGGGTCCGTTTGAATCAAATATGATCTATTTTTTAAGGTTGAAATTAGAGAGAACCGTCTCCATTGGGACCACCAGTTGGCTTCGGGAAATTTCCATCGGGCCAGAGGTAACTGCTGTAAGAATCAGGAGAGACCAATCCATCGCTGGAATAGACAATTTTGAACTGCCCGTTTTTCAAGATTTCACCGATGTATACGGGCTTGAGGGTATGTTGGTTGGAAGGATGCATTCTCTTCTTTCCGCCCGGTGCATCAAACTCGAGACCGTAGACCGCCTTCCTCACCTTATCGACGTCGAAAGAACCGCATTTTTCAACAGCGGCTTTCCAAACGTAAACACCAAAGTAGGCCGCCTCGATTGGGTCGCAGGTCACTCGTTTCGCGCCTCCGGGCAAACCGGCCTGAACGCAGTACTTCTTGAAGCTTTTGACGAAAGCCGCATTACTTGGAGTTTTAACGCTTTGAAAATAATTCCAAGCGGCCAAATGCCCAACGAGAGGTGGCACGTCCATCGCCCGCAGTTCGTCCTCGGAAACGGAGAATGCCATGATGGGGCAGTCGTCGGAAGATAGCCCTTGGTTGGCGAACTCCTTGTAAAAGGGAACGTTGCTGTCCCCATTTATGGTGGAAAGAATGCAGGCGTCTCCGGAAGCGGCAAACTGCTTAACCTTCGATACTATGGTCTGATAATCCTGGTGGTGAAAGGGTGTATACTCCTCCATCACGTTTTCGTCGGGTACGCCTTCGGCTTTGAGGTAGGCTTTCAAAACTTTATTGGCGGTTCTCGGAAAAACATAGTCGGTACCCAAAAGATAAAACTTTTTGCAACCCATTTCTTTTGCCATGTACTCAGCCGCGGGGACGAGTTGTTGGTTAGGAGAGGCCGCCGTGTAAAAGACATTCAGAGATTGCTCCTCGCCCTCATATTGGACGGGATAAAAAAGCAAAGCATTGTTTTCCTCGAAAACAGGCAAACAAGATTTGCGACTAACGGAAGTCCAGCACCCAAAGGTAACCGCAACTTTGTCTTCATTGATCAATTGTTTTGCCTTTTCGGCAAAAAGCGGCCAATCGGAGGCAGGGTCGACAACAACGGCCTCGACTTGCTCGCCAAGTACGCCTCCTTTAGCGTTGATTTCATTGACGGCCATCATGACTACGTCCCTGAGAGATGTTTCAGAGATCGCCATGGTTCCGCTAAGTGAGTGCAAAACTCCGACTTTGACGCCAAACAGGCTGGAGGTTGACAGGGCAGCCAACAAAAAGGAGGCTAGAATATGTTTTGGTTTTAGTAATTTCATTGAGTAGAGCGGAGGGAACCGCATTTGTTAATTTTAAAAAACTGATCCATTATTAAAGATCAGGAGTAATTGAAAATTACATCTACATTTATCGCGCCATTCTGAGTTAGAATTGAATTTGATTAAATTTAATACAAATAATCGTTTTTGGATTTTATAAGTAATATTGTTGGAATTTTTTAAGATATGTTTTCACCATGAATATCTTTAGTAAATATAATGAATTTTACTGGTCGCCCGCAATACTCACAAAAAGAACGGGTGGGCGACTATCGCCGCCCACCCGCAAACAAACAACTAGACTGAAACCTAGAATGTAAAGATCACTTCAACTGCAAGGAGCTCGCCGGGTTCGTTTGCCGCAACGGAGGCCTCGTAAGTGCTGTATTCGATGAGACCGGACAAGTTGTCGGTGAAAACATAGCTTGGAGAGATGGTAATCTTCTCGAATTCGTTCAATAGACCAACCTCCTGCTCGGAATACCTTAAGGTGAGTCCAAGAGAATCAGTGACGGCATAATTACCCATGATCAACCAACCTTCGATATCCGGGTCAGCCGCAGCGGTCATATCCTTCTCAGCGATTTCGGCGGCAAGAAGAAGCTTGTCCATTTGATAACTCGCCCAAAACGTGGTGATTTCATACGCATCCCAGTCAGCCATGATCGCTTTAAAAGTAAAGTTCTCTATGCCGGTGAAAGCAAAGGCGTACTCATACCCACCGTCTTGCTCGACACTGGCGAAGACACCCAAACTGAACATGTCGTTGGCGAAATCGAGTGACACCCCATCGTCGTAGGCATCGTATATGTCTTGGGCTCCTTCGTATCCAGTTCCCAAAAAACCATCGGCATCATAAGCATAACTGTACTGATACATGTTGGTCGGATCATAGGCTTCAAAGCCAAGGTAAGAGAGCATCTTACCACCGGTTACACTGAAACCATTGCCGAAGTCATAGGTGATAATCGCTTCCTCCAAAACCGCACCATTTCCTCCGGTACCATCGGAAGGTGCGTCATAGAGGTCGAAATCGACGGAAACGGAAACAGGCCCGCTTGCGTAATCCAAATTGAGTTCAACTTGGGAAACGTCGGTTGTTTC